>Ga0209639_1000373_pt1 | contig 66735 bp, 36 predicted proteins | sample EPASupsiteHSE605_FD_187268 | JGI IMG/M metagenome (GOLD analysis project Ga0209639, IMG submission 187268) | Bioremediated contaminated groundwater from EPA Superfund site, New Mexico - Sample HSE6-05 (SPAdes) (version 2) | ecosystem: Environmental > Aquatic > Deep subsurface > Groundwater >... | reverse complement strand
TTGAATGGGATTCATGTCCAAATATGGACTTTACAGAATAATCGTTGATTTGTTTTACTAGATTACTATGATGAATAGACTTTCTTCTGTGAAGACAATGCAAGAGGCAGATAGAAGAGCTATATTTAAGTTGGGGATACTGTAGAAAAAAATCCTGAAAAATCGGGGATTTTGTAAAAAAATGAACGCTTACAGAGTTGTTTTAATAGGAAATGCTTATGTTGGTAAAACAGCTTTAATAATGAAATTTATAAACAAAACCATATCTGGGCAATATGAAGAAACTGTTGGAGCTGCATTTCACACATTTCAAGCAACTATTGACGGAGAAAGTATATCTGTTCAGGTTTGGGATACAGCGGGACAAGAAAAATACCGATCTTTAGGTCCTGTATATTATCGGAATGCATCAGCAGCTATATTAGTTTATGATATAACTGATAGACAGTCATTCATTGATATTAATGGTTGGATTGAACACTTTCGCTCAACTGTTGGAGATCATCCTCCTATATTTTTAGTTGGAAACAAAATTGATCTGGATTCTAACAGCAAAGTTGATGAGAATGAAGCTCAGAAATATGCAGATGAGCATGGTTTTTCCTTCTTCCTAACATCTGCTATTACCGGATACAATGTAGATTTTCTCTTTCAAAAGGTTGCTGATAGTGTTGTGCATTCTGGAATGAAAGTTGTTAAATCAAAAGTAAATTCGAGCGAAACAAAAGATGATGGAAAAACAACCTGTTGTTAACAGATTCTAATAAAATACCAAATAATATATTTAATATATAGATTTTCTTCTCTTTTGTGCTATTTTTTGAAGTTTCGGTAAAGATATTGCTTTTTGGGAATGTTTTTTCACAAGACAAAACTTATTTTTCAATGATTTATATGTGTTTGTTGAATCCCAAGGTATTATATTTGTATTTGCATTAAAATAGCGCTTATTAAGTAATAAAAACTCTGATATTGGCTTCAAAAAATATTTTTCAATTTTCCCATCTTGGTCAATATGAATAATACCTGAAACATTATTCCCATTTAGATAATTGCTTGATGAGAAAATTGTAAAAAGTTTCCCATTTCCAAAACTTTTAACCCCACATTCAACACATTGATGAGCTCTTAAAATATATGATAATCCATTTGATTTTAAGAACCTCGAAATGGCTTTCAAACCATAATCATAAGTAATGCCTCTCTCAGAGAATATGAAATCTGAATCTAAAACAGTTGGATCAGACCATAACAGACCCTCAAGAATTTGATTATTGAAATTGGTTATTGGTCTTTTAAATAGATACAATGACTCAATACGCTCAAGAAAAGGTGAAATCCCTCCATGAACGCAGAATCCTGAGTTATTGATGGTACAAGCAATTGGAAGCCAATCAAATACCCTATTTATTGAATAAAAAGCATCATCATTCTTCATCTTGTTCATTACTTCTGTTTTAAACCCATGATTTGAGTTAATACACTCAAACTCATGATTTCCCCTTAATAATGTTATTCTATCCGGATATTTAACTAATAATGCTAACAAGAAAACTACAACTTCTAAAGAGTTCTCCCCTCTATCAACATAATCCCCTAGAAATACTATATGTGAAGGTTCTTTACACATATTGATCCAAATCCTTATTGTATCATATAAATTTCCATGGATATCTCCTATAACGTAACATGTATCAGAAATTCTTGGGAATATACTGCAATCATGAAGGATTTTAATGGATTCTACACATAATTTTTCAATATCTTTAATACAAAAAACAGGAATTGGTAGTTCAGATTCATTTTCAACATCATTTTTCACAATATCAATCAAGGGAAGAAAGTTTTTAAGTATGAGGTCAACAGTATCATTAATCATGAATAAAAATAACTTTTGAATGAAAAATAAATAATTCATATTCAAAAGGAAATCTACTAATTGTTTCTCAAAAAGTCTGATTTTTTCAATTAATTAACAATAATTGTGAACCTAACTAACCACAAATCATAAAGTTTTTTGAATATTTCTTAATAAATCTCAAAAATGAATACAACTATCCTTTTGAAAAGCATGGGATTTTATCTTTATCGTAACTAAATTGAATTAATGGAGGGTTGTTTATGGCTCAAATTAAAACTGCCATTAATCCAGTTTGAATACTCATGAGTTGAAAAAGCAATTGACCTCATGAGAGATTCTTGAATTAGGGATGTTTTTCTGGGATTTTTTTTGCTTAGTGGGGTTATTTCTACTGAAGTTGGTTATAAAGAGTTACCAGATTTTTAATGGTATTAAAGACATTCTAGAACTTTTCTCTAATTTTCCAAAAAACAGATTTGTATATATATAATTTTAAAGTACTCCAAATAAAAAAACTCTCTTGATCAATTTAATCAGAAAGCTCAGTCATTAAATATTAATGCATAGTATTTCTAACACCATTGTTAAATACATCATAATAACTTCTTTTGTTTTTTGAGGTATTTTAACATCCCAATCGTGTATCTTCCCGTTTTATTAACTGATTAGAAAACTATTGTGCCATCCTTCTCATATTACTTCTATAACCATCCACACAACTTTTTGGGTATGTTGGCCTTTCTCTTTCTCAAACTAAGCCGATTTCCCATATTTTTCGATGACATTTATCATCAAATGGTATGCTATGGACTTATGACCTCGAAGTATCGATTGTTTTTTCGAATAAACGCGTTTTCAACAAACAAATACAATATAAAACCGGATAAGTAATGAACCTAATTGAAAACAAAAAAACCATCACATCATTAGAACATAAGCGGATTGCCCCAAGTAGAGAATAACACTAGCTAATAGAAGGGATTGGGTATGAGAAGAACATCCGATAGAGTTGGAGACATAGAACAAACTACATCATTATGCCCATTGTAGAAGCGAAACCAATTGAAGATCCAATACTATCATGAAAAGTTATTACAAAATCAGAAGCCTTTGGAGCTTGATATGTACTTTTTTATAAAAAAGGAGGCCATTTTTAGATAATGAGGTTATTTGCTGCAAGAATAGCAGTAACACCAGGAGGTTTGAAATCACTTGGTTACTTCATTTTAAACTCTCTATGTACTATATGAATAGTTCGTATACATTATCAATTTTGATGCCCTTTAAAAAAGAAAACATACAATTTTCAATAAGTATGATTAATCAAGAAATAATTGGTCAAAATCTTTTGAAAAATATTTCTCTAAACCAAAATAGTCCCCTTACTAACATCCATAGATCAAGTATATCCTTTTTTTGCTTCGACTCATCAAAAACCAAACAAATAAAAATCAAACTGTGGTGTGATTACTACTTTTTCAAAATAGAGTACCCATGTCTTCCCTGCCCACTCCTCAGTAATATATAAGGACATAGCAAATCAAATTCTTCACAATGAAAACTCCATCAATCTGTAATTTCCCCTCTTATAAAAACATATCAAAGAAAACTTTAAACCCTTCTTTATCAAATAAACATTATAAACGATTATTTGGTCAATTTTTTTACAAAATAAAATTTAAAACAGATTTATCCAAACCAACAAAATGGGAGTGTATTTAAGTATTGAACACGGTCTTTCCACCGAAAAACCCGATAATAGGTCAATAATGATATTTATGTATGAAAAATCGCATATCAAATATGTTTCTTTTGTTGATTTTTTATTGGCGCCCCTTGATTACGTTTCATACCCAATTCTCATTATTGAACCGAGCTCAGCAAATATCCCCACTGTTGTTGCTCCACCTATCAGCTCAATGAGTCTTAATGATACAATGAGAGTTTTTCATCAGCAATACAAAATTAAACCATATACAATACCTGATTATCGCATGTGGCTTTGTTCTTCGCATTCTTTATCAAAAACTGTTTTAGCAGAGACATCGAATTTTCTTAAGACAGTTTCTTTTTCAAGCTATAGATCAACACTTTCAATTGACCCCACAGAGCTTTTTTTCGACATCAAGGGTATAAATAGCATGATGCAAGCATTGAGACCCCCGTCAAATTCAATAAGAGCGTCTTCTCCCCTCAAATCAGCAGGACAAATTAGCACAACAGGTGTTTTGGGTCGTAGATCTCATAATTTTGGTCCTTTTCCAAACACATTTTTCATCCCTCCTGTTGTTCCTGTCACCACCCAATATGAAACACCACCTTGTTGTGTTAACGATGATATAAATCTCGTAGTTCCGCATCTATATATAGGAAATGAAAGAGCAGCAGTTGATAAGGATTTGCTGGCATCACTAAATATCACACACATCGTTAATATAAGTGGTGACATAACATCTTCATCTGTTTCCGACAATATAAAGTGTTTTATAGTGAAATTGAATGACTCAGTATTCGAAAGCCTTGATGATGCTTTTTGGGAAGCAGTAACTTTTACAAAAAATGCAATTGATAATGAAAGTAACGTACTTGTCCATTGCCGGAGAGGAATATCGCGTTCTGCTGCCCTATGTCTTGCATACTTGATGCAATACAGGAATATGACTCTCGAATCGGCTTTGACATTAATTCAGAAACAACGACCCCAGATATCTATCAATCAAGGTTTCATAACCCAATTGAAAGCCAAAGAAAGTTCGTTTCGGAGATCACCGATCAAAAATTCAATAATATATTAAATGTTTGTAAAAATAATTATTTTTTTTTCTTATCAAATTGTTTTATTTTTGTATAATGATTATTGTGACTTTTTGAAAGGATAAATTTAATTAGTTCAATTTTGAAATGTTTACTGTTGAAATACAATTATGAATGAATCATTACCAGTTTATGCTAATACTCTTGGAGCTTTCCAGCAGTTTTTTCAGAATATAACCGAAGACGAGATCATTAATGCGAATTCCATGTGGCTCCCCGCATTTCCAGTGGATACAATTTATAGTTTATTGGGAGAGACCGAAAAAGTTCTTTGTTCTCAAGGGACTTTGCTTGAAATCACCGGTAACTGTATTGTTGTTGGTGATATTCATGGCAATATTATTGATCTTGGCAGGATTTTAAGGTTTTGCCAAGCAAATCCGTATAATCGGGTTTTGTTTTTGGGAGACTATGTTGACAGGGGCGAGTTTTCTTTGGAAGTGGTTGTTTTGCTCTTTTCTTTGGTCTGTATGTATCCAGATCAATATTATATGATTAGAGGTAATCACGAATTCCCCAATGTCAATAATATATACGGATTTCGGGATCAGATTATATCGAGTTTTAAGAGCGAAAAAATATGGTGTGCTTTTAATAAAGTTTTTGAATGGCTACCTTTGGGATGTGTGATTAATGGGCATTATTTATGTGTTCATGGAGGCTTATCACCATCTTTTAAGAAATTATCCCAATTGAAAGAATTCGAGAGGCCAATTGAAAAATTTGATCAATCTTTTATTCATGGAGTACTTTGGGCCGATCCTACAAATCAAGTTACAGATTATTTGGAATCACAAAGAGGGTCTGTTCATGATTTCGGACCTAATTCGGTATTAAAGTTTACCAAAGTGAACAATCTCAAAGGAATAATTAGGGCTCATCAATGTGTAAAAGAAGGTGTGTTAAATCATTTCAATTCCATGGTTACCACCGTGTTTTCTTCAGGCGATTATGCTGACAATGTAAGAAATGTATGTGCTGTTTTAATTGTAACCGAATCTGGAGAAAAGTCGACTAAGTTTTTTAAGCAAATGGAAAGCCGACCCAAAAAAGCATCATTCAATTATTATCATCCATTCTCATTTAAAAATAATTTGGGAACAACGCATACCATTATTTCCAAAAGAAACACCGATAAATTCCACAAAAGCAAAATGGCTAGTAGGATTATTGCTAAATCAATCATCGGATCACCTCAAATCACACTTCCACTATATAAACAAACAAACAAATTGTTCATGCACTCAACAACTGTTTAAATATTATCTTAAAGAAAACATGTATTTTTTGGATAAACTAAGGGGCTTTCCGAACAGATTCCATATATTGCAAGATCCATCAGGAGAAGCAGATAAAATGTATTCTTGATCTAATGACTGTGCCATATATAGAATTCTGCCGTTGTGATAATCAATATTGTCAATAACAGATAAATTTTCTGAATTCCAAACATAGATTTGGTTTGTGTTAAAACCTTGTGACGAAATCAAAACATCATGAAACTCATTCCAAACAATATTACATGTTTGTGACCCAGTCAAGGCAGATTTGTGAGTCTCGCCAGTATTGACATCCCACATATACATCATTTTATCTGTTAGACCTCCAGCTGTTACAATTATGCTTGAATCTCTTGGAGACCAATCCATTGCTCGAACTGCTGCTTTATGTGCAGCATACTTCATTAAAGGGGCATCCATGTTGCGCTCATCCCATATCTTAACAAGATTATCGTTACTTCCTGTAGAAATATAGGGACGTAATGGAGATCGTACAATATTGCATATCTCCCTTTCATGTGCCCTCATTCGAAAAACTGTATTCTTGGTATCTCTATTGTCCGTAATATATAAGTTACCTATTATATCTCCAAAAATATTACCACTATCAAACTTCTTAATGATTGTGACATAAAAATATGAATGCACATGCACAGCAGCAATTCTAACAACATCAATATCAACGGATAGAAGTCTTCCCGATGATGTGGCAACAGTTAACTTATTCGCGTCGTTGGAGAAACATAAGGCAGATGGATCATAATACCCTTCTTGCATAACAATAAAATCTTCCCATTGAGGAGAAAACAGCCCAATCATTCCTTTAAGAGATATTGCAGCAACATTATTTGCAGACCAATCTAAAGGATGTAGATAAAAGTCAGAATGAATCCCTGTTACTTCCATCATTTTCATAGGAGGCCTACTATATTGACTCTGAGAACAGTAAGGATTATTGATGTTGTTTTCTATCGATCTAATAGAATTGCTATGCAAAAATTTTTTGTCTGGATGTACCCCATTTACAAGAGATTCATATAATTCACTCTCAAAATGGATACTTTTTGGTTGCTTAATCCTCGAAACTGGAGAAAACCTCTGAGGACTCCGATTTTCAGGAAGAAAGCGGTCCGATGTGCTGTTGGTTTTCTTAGGAGAGGAAGCAAAACTATTGAGACTCATTAAAATTTTTGCTGCCAAAATTGACTGATTTACAGTCTTATCCAAAAAAAAATGTTAAACCCGAAACAGGTTGATTTATCACAAAACCCCGCTATTCGTCATGAACTTATTAGAGGAGACGAAGAGGAAGAGATGGTGGATGAGATAGAGATTCGTTTTAGAGAGTGTTTGGTGGGCAAAACTAGTGGTTTTCAGTTTTTTGATGAGTATTTTGGCTTTGGAGGGGGGCATTCTATAAGCGAGTTATTTCCAGACAATATTATTGAGTTTTTGATCCAGCTATATCTTAATGATGAGGATGAAGATTCCATGTTTAAATCTTTGAAGATTATTTACATGTGTTCTTCATTAGAAATGGATTTTGTTCTACAATTTATGCGCAAAGATGTGATTTCATTGATGATTCGTCAGTTTCACCACCAATCAAAAGAAATTGTATTATTGGCCATCTACGCGTTGACTAACTTCTTATCAAAAGACCATGATTTCTTGGACTTATTAGATGAATGTGATTTTTGGGATCATATTTATGCAGTCAACGAGTTTTTATGTGTTAAAAAAACTGATTTACTAGAAATGCCACTATATATTGCTTGCAATGAAGCTTTATGTGATATTATGAAGGCTATATCAAAGAATCCTTCAATAAGCAACTATACAAGTAGGATTTATTCAATTGCAATTGTTTTTATCTATTCTGATTTGGAATTTGTTAGATCATCCGGATTTAGAATCTTATCTCATTTAATCAGCATGCAAATTATTCGTAGTATTCCAGAAGATTTCAATGAGATTCTATATGAATATGCTCTCAATGGAGGAGAAGTTCTTGACTCTCTTTTTAGTTTTGTTGATATCGCAGGAAAGGAACAGCTATTAGGTGAATTCAATTATGATTTGTTTTGCGAGAATTTAATTTTAAAAATAGAAAATAAGGACCAATATATCAAAGATATCATTCGTTTCTTGAGTTTTATATCAATAGTTCCAAAGCATCCAAGTAATTTTTGGGAGAAACTACTATGTTTCTTTTTTACATGTAGATATGATACAAAATTGGAGATAATTGTATTTTTTTCTTCATTTATAGATGAATGTAATATTGAAGCAGTAGGAAGCCTTATTAAGGGAGGATTTTTCGAAAACACAATTTCCATTGTATCGGATACCTCTAACCCTCATTATGACTCGTTTTTAAGATTGTTGCATGGAATTCTTACCAAACTAGTTTCTATCAACCATGAAATTTCTGAGATAGTTTTTTTAAATGAGTTTCATAATGAACTATTAAATGTTCAATTGCAGATTAACCCCCAGTTAGGAGCTCTATATCAAAGAGTTCTGGATTTGTTTTAATAGACATATTGATAGATCTATAGTTTATTATTCTACATTAAACCCAAATTTAAGGGTTTGTTAAGAAGTGAATCAATTGATAATATCTTAAATGTGTCTGAATCACATAAAGAATGAATCGGTTTGAATACTTGGATAACTTTTGGAGACTCAATGAAAGGCGGGAGAAGAATAGTGATTTGTCCAGGAACCTCTGATTTTCTCACAATTGAAGCTGCTTCTAAAATATGTGTTATTTGATAAAGTTTGCATAAAGTTGTCTTGTATCTTCCATTATACTTTGAAAGAAACATAGCTATTTGCTTTATGTCTAGAGATTTCTTTTGAAAGAACACAAAACTAGAAAGCAATGCATGTGTTAACGAACTCATTGATATAAAACTTGGTGAATTAAGTTGATTAAATGAATTGTCAGCATGAAGAAAGTTACCAGTAAGGGGCTTAAGACCATTTCGTCCAAACCATTGAAATCTATCGACAGAGGATTTTTTGACCATTCCAATTGTTTCAAAAACATGTATAACATCATATAGTCTTCTTCTTTGAAAACCAAACTGAATACATATTTGGCTGATGCTATAGAATTCTGTTAATGTGGATTCGGCATGCTTTATGAATTCTTGTATCAAAGATCTAAAAGACTCATCTCCTTTTTCATTAGGAGATGCGGAATCATTTGAATTTTCTTCATCATAAACATTCATGACTTCAAGGTAGTGAAATGATTTTTTGTTTTCTCAGAAAAAATGATATCTGGTCACATTTCAATCACTATCTATCATCGGGATAAACAAATTTAAGGTGAATCAAAGACGATACCATATCAAATATTCTGAGATTAACAGAATTAATCGGTATTTTATAAACTTTTCATTTCTCACACAATTGCATCTAATGATTGAGAATAAAACAAGGTTAATAAATTGAATCAAAAATTATCGGTAACTATGCCCATTCATACCTGTTGTTTTCATTCAGAAAAAGTCTTGTTCTCAAAACACTTAAATTCAAAATGTGTTAGGTTTTTTATTCAATTTATGACCATTTTATTATCAATTTTCGAACGAAATGCTCACAAAGAAGATGTCATTGTACTCAATTTTTTAATCGAACGCAGCATTGAAAATATGAGCCATATTCTAATGACTCATCATGAATATTCCGAAATAAGTATTGAGAAATGCATTGAGTTGCAGAATAATCTTTATAATAAGGATTTAATTGATTTTGAGTTTAGTTCATATCCAATGGATATGTTAGCTCATGAATTATCTTTATTGCCCATTCTTAGACCCTTTTGCATTAATTCTGTTGTTGATATTTGCAAAAGAATACTAAAAAGTGATTGTCAGGACATGTTTTCCTATTACATAATCAGATATTCATTAATGTTTTGTCCTCATATTCTAAGGAAGCTATCTCTTTCTGGTTCTATAGATATTAAAACAATACTTGAGCGACTTTATGAAAGAGCAAATCTATTCCAAGCAATGTTTTTCCTTGAATTCTTTGAGTTTGGAAGACTTTTTACTTTTTTTGATGAACATAATATTAGGAATGAAGATTATTTTGTTCATCAGAACACATCTTTTGTTAAAGAAATCATTGAATATGGGTTTCCTTCTAATTCTATTGAGTTTTTAATTAAATATGATTTAGCAAATGAAATCATGGTGAGTATTAGTCAACCATCATTCTCAAAGGCTAGTATCTCAAAATGGAGCCCTTTTGAATGGTCACAAAGACCAAAGTCATTGAATCTATTATCTATTTGTGCACATTTTGGCTCAGCAAAATGTTTTAGATTACTCTTAGTTAATGGATTTTCAATTGATACTCATACAATAAACGAAGCAGTGTTTTCTGGGGATTATGATATTTTCTGGATGTGTACCCAACATCACCAGTTTGGTATTGATACACATATATCTTTTGATTGTTTTAGGACTGACTTTATGGATTATCTTGTATCAAAAGGGAATTCGTTTTCACTCACCTCATTTTCCAAGAATTTTAACTATTTATGTTTTTTGTTTGATGTCAACAATGTTGAAACAATTAATTGTGGTTTTGTTTTGATTTTCATGTTAAAATCTGATTTTTATCCAAGAAACTCTTATCAAAGCAGTTCAATATGGGAATTATTACGTTGTAAGTAATCTGTTATTGTATATTAGCAAGAATAATTTGGTTATAAGATTATTTTTTGTTTTCATGATGAATCAGTTTTATGCTTATTTGCAGCTAAATCTAATAGTTATAAAATCGTTGAACTTTTAATTAATTATGGAGTCAGGATTAATGGAACAAACTCTGTTTTTGTATTCGATTTTCAGTCACTTTTTGACTTTTGGGGATCAACCTATTCATATATGTGCCTTTTATGGATATTTGGATATATTTGAGTTACTAATTTCACATGGATCCGATATAAATTCCAAGAATAATAATAATTGCTTTAAATATTTGGAGATACACCTCTCCACCTTGCAGTTACAAATGGTAATGATTTTTTTGTGAAATATCTACTTGAGAAAGGGGCAAAAATTGATGTCATCAATAATGTTCTAATTCAAATCATCAAATCTATCAAATTTAAATGAGAATTCTCCCTTGATTATTTCTTTGATGAAGAAAAATTGTTGTTACAAGTATTTAATCAATGAGAGCACTGTTAATTTATCCAATAGGAAAAAGAAATTCCCTATTCATATTGCATCACAAAATGGTTATGATGAAGCAGTCATAGAATTAATAATCAATGGATCTGACATTGAAGCTCTAGACAAGGTTTTTTCTGATTTCATAAAATTCTTTATTGAGGTTTCATGAATCATCTTTGCACAAAGCATCTAAAAAGGGCCATCATAACATTGTCAGGATACTCATGAATCATAAAGCGAATCCAAATACAAAAAATATATATTTTTTAAAGTGTATTATGTTAAGCAAAAATACTTAATGAGAACTCTCTTATTCTTGCAGTGAAGCAAAATTCAGCTGATTGTGTTAGAGCTCTTCTACCAAATATTGATGATAAAAATGCCAAAAACATGATCATATTAATTTTTATAGAATCATTAGATTGTATTTTGTGAAACTGCGTTGCATCATGCTGTAAAAATGAACAACTCTGAGATAATTGATTTGCTAATCAAAGAAGGTGCTGATATCAATGTTTATGGGATTGTGAAATTGTTTTTTAAAATAGCTTGTTTTTGATATTCATTCAACTCCTCTTCACATTGCTTGCCAGTTTGGGCATTTCAATGCAGTTAAAACTCTTATCCAAAATGGGGCCAAAATCAATATTTATGATAACAACATTCTCATTGAAATTATGTATATCCCAATTATTTAAAAATACTCCTCTGAGCCTTGCCGAGTATTTCAAAAAAGAGCCTATTATTACTTTTCTAAAAGCCCATTCAAATGAACCAAAAGAACTTATTTCACATTAAAACTCATCCCTTTCATATCTGTTTTCCCATTTATTTTACAATAAATCGTTCCTAACTTATAATCCATTGTATCCAACTATTCACCATTAGGATATTTAATCCAATTGATTTGTGAATTTACTGATCTTTTCAACAAACAATTCATCCATCAAAATTCAAAAGGAATCAGGTAGAAAAAAGTTTCGTTTTTCAGAAAGGGTCTACCTTCCCAAAAGTGTCAAAACGATGCTTGATAATTCAAAGTTGATTGATGATAAGGAGCTTGATTTTGTTGAGAAATCGGAGGAGTTTCATGTGGATTCACAGAAATTATTGTTTTTCCTTCTTGGTAATGCATCTCTTTTAGGATTTAACATTTTTATCAATGCAATTGATATATATTCTGAAGTTATTGGAAGAAGTGATGTTGGTGCACAAATTAATAGAGCATATAATTTTCCATGCTCGTTAATGGCACTTTTCTTATGTATTTATAAACCAAAGAATGTTAGGTTGATCATGATGGTGTCTTTATTCTTTATTTCTTTAATTCTTTGCTTATTACCATTGCTGATCATTATGACATTTTCCCCTTCTTTTGTTTATTATGGAACACTGTTCCTTGTTGGGCTAACAGGTATTTTCTCATCCGCTGTGTTTTCTTCTTCTTATTCTATTTCATCTCAGTTTTCGGCAGAATCTAGTGCTTCTGTCTCATCCGGAAATGGATGTTGCGGTGTTTTAGCAGCTTTTCTGAGAGTTTTTACTAAGGCAACATTTTCTTCAAAATCAGCTATGAAGGTTTCTTCTGCTGCATATTTCTATCTTGCTGCCGCAATCATTTTTGCTACACTTATCTACTTTATATTCAAGATTAGAAACCCAGAAATCGCATCACGTGTCAATCCAAAGAATGAGGAATCAGGCAAGGAGCAATCTATGCTCTCTTATGATATGAAAGCTACTGTAAAAGCAATTTATCCACTTTGGATGGCAGTTTTTACTAACTTTATGATTACATTATCTTTGTTCCCAGGATACGTCATTATGGTTCCTCGTCTCAAGAATGATGAGTCTAACTGGACTCCAGTTATCATTACAACAATGTTTTGCGTTTTTGATTGGATTGGAAGATATTTCCCCGCCAAAATAATGTGGCCTTCAGAAAAATGGGCATGGGTCACTCCAATGATCAGATTTATATTCTTCCCACTTGAAATCATGACAATTCAAAAGTATGTTAATATTGGAGAACCATTGTGGACCATTTTCATGATGATTCCATTTGCATTGTCAAATGGTTACTTCGGAACAGTATCTATAATTTATGGATCTAATTACTCGACATTAACTGCTGAACAAAAGAGGTTTGCTGGATTACTCATGTCATTTTCAGTCAATGCTGGTATTTTAGCAGCAATGGGATTGACATTTGTTCTTCCTACACCTCCAAAATAAATAATTGGAATACAGAGATTTTTTTCACATCACTAAAGCAAAATCGGGATACTCTAGCCTTGTGGTTGGAGTTTGTTTGAGAACTGGTTTATCAATACTGCATAAATAAACCAAAAATTGGTTCTCATCAACAGTAAAAGCTCGAATAATATAGTCCTTTTCACAAAACAAAACCATATCGCTATCATTCTCAATCAAATACGGAACCAAACGATACAAAAATGATTCGGGTTCAACTAAAAGAACCTCCATGGATTCAAAAATAAGGGATTTGTCCGAAGATATAAATCCTAATACAGAAAGCCTATCAGGAACATTTAAACTCGACACAGTGGTCCTCTGCTCCCCAAATACAACAATCCCTTGTTTCATGATTCTAATCGTTGGCTGGTTTTACATGATCGGAATTTTTGTCACAAATCACATTTTATAACAAATTTCTAATAAATTTCCACTTTTTCTATGATTAGTTGATTCATTTTAGTTTGAGATGGGGTCCAACCAATCACAGCTTCGTGGCGAGTCAGTTGTTTATATTGACGAGGAAATTCCAAATATGAGCCCTATTTTGAGAAACAGTAGAGTATATCAAGAAAATGGGGGAGACCTGATTTCTACTTTTAGAAGTATTCCAGAGGCTGATACAACGGCTAAGATATTAAAATCAAGCGCTGTTAAGTATGCTAATAAAGATTGTTTAGGTGAAAGAGAAGTAATCAGTCCAGACAACTTTGGAAGCTATAAGTGGATGAATTATCATGATTTCGAGGAAAAGGTCATACTTTTTTCCAAGGGATTGGTTCTCTTAGGTATATCTCCAGGAGACAAGGTAGGAATCTACAGCCATAATTGTCCATTTTGGCAAATTTCCAATTATGCTTGCCATTATTCTTCATTTGTGTCTGTTCCTGTTTACGATTCTCTCGGGCCAAATGCAGCAGAGTATATCATCACTCATTCTGAATGTAAAGCCGTAGTTGTACACAAAGAAAAGCTTAAGTCGTTTATGACTATTTTGCCTAATTTAGAGAATATTAGAACTGTAATAGTTATCGATAGTTCTATTCCTGAAACTGAAAATAAGAATGTGAGGTTTTTTACATGTGATGATATAATGGAGATCGGCAAAGAGAAGGCATTTGCACTTCAAGAGCCATCCCCAGATGATTTGGCCATCATTATGTATACTTCTGGATCAACAGGAAATCCAAAGGGTTGTTTACTTACTCATAAAAATATTGTTTCCGGGGCAACTGGTCTTGGCTGTTTAGGGGCATCTATTACCAAAACTGATGTTTATCTCTCATTTCTCCCATTAGCCCACATATATGAGCTGGGAGTTGAATTAATTATGATTGCACAAGGAGCATCTATAGGGTTTTACAGTGGAAATGTTAAAAATTTAACAAATGATTTACAGGCTCTTCAACCCACAATTATTTGTGGTGTCCCAAGGGTTTGGAACAGAATTGTAGATACCATGAAGGCAAAAATCCAAGCTCTTCCAAAGCTTAAACAACTATTGATCAACTCCTCAATTAAGATGAAGCTCAAAGCGATAAAAAGCGGGAAACCACATAGTGAAATACTAGATTTAGTTGTATTTAAATCATTTATTTCCGTTTTAGGAGGAAGAGTTCGTTTAATAGTAAGTGGAGGAGCCCCAATACTTCCAGAAGTATATGATTTCTTAAGAGCTACGATTACTCCAAATGTTGTCCAAGGATATGGTTTAACTGAAGTTGCCGCAGGTTTAGCTGTTCAAGAGATCCCTCCATTAACACCATCAGATACTGGAGCAGTATCAATCACATCAGATGTGAAACTTAGGGCTGTTGAGGGGTTGCAATATAATCCACGCGGTTCACCAATGTGTGGAGAAATTTTAGTAAGAGGGCCACATGTATTCAAAGGCTACTACAAAGACGAAAAACAAACAAATGATTGCATGGTAGATGGAGAATGGTTCGCAACAGGTGATATTGGAATGATCACATCAAGTGGAGTAGTTCAGATCATCGATAGAGCTAAACAACTTGTCAAGCTTAGTCAAGGCGAATATTTGTCAATTACATCATTAACAGATCTATATGGACGTGCAGAAGGAGTTCAGAATATCTATATTTATGCTGATTCTCATCATGATTTCCCAGCTGCTCTTGTAATACCTACTTCTTCAATGATAAAGGAATGGAGTGCACGAGGTATTACAGATCCAGTGAATAGCCAATCTGCTAAAGAAGACCTTATTAAAAATCTCAATGAGATTGCTAAAGCTCAGTCATTGAGAGGGTTTGAAAAAATCACCACAGTAGTTATTGATTTAGAGGAGTTTACCATAGAGAATGGCCTTCTTACACCATCAATGAAACCACAATGGCAATCATTGAGGAAGAAATATGAGAGTTCTCTAATTGACGCAATGGAATCAAAGAAGTAAAAACAACATTTACTCTCACTATGTGTATAGTTAAAAATCTCCAAAATCTGTAGAAAAATCCAAAGAAAACCCTGCATGAGGTGGTGGCTGAGGACGATTTGCAATAACATCAGCATCAACATGTTTTGTATCTCCAGAATTTGAGGAAACATCATATCTCAAAGCATTATCCACTTTCAGACCAAGAGAATTAAAAAGAATCTGTTCTATTGTCGAAGCATAATGCACCTCTTTTGGCCTCATTTCAACAGAAAATCTTTTGTCAAGAGGGGAACTAAAATTATACTTAATGTGACTAGATACTGTTTCATAATTTTCATTCAAATACATCCTTGCATGAACAGAAAATGAATCATAGTTTGAAGCATGCCTTACAATCCAAGACTCACAACATTGACTATTTAACAGGAGTTGAGTATTTCTCCGATCTAATAGAGGGTTAAACCAAATTTTGAAGTGCGGTCTATATTCGCAATTCTCAGGTATGGACATAAAATAGTCATTAAAGGTATTAACAGAGGAAAAATCAGTAAATTCGAGCAAGGATGCAGCCACATTTTGATGTGGCCCATATCTGAATAATAAAGCAAGATAGTCTCGGAAGGATAGCCCATCAGATATTTGACTCATCATAGGCTGGTTCTTTAAAAGGTACATAATATTAGATTTGAGCTTAAAATAATAGTCATCCGAGAGCTTTGGGGCATATAATAAAAAAGAATCAACTACATCAGAATATGGAGCAAAGCACTCAGTGCCAAATAGTTTAATCCACTCTTTTGTTATATCATTTAAAACACTCCTTCTTTGATCGTCAGTATAGTTAATAGAATGTGCAATGCTAGCAATAGATATAAGTTGACCAGTATCATTTTTCAGTAGATCTGAGAGAATAGAGGGGAGAAACCCAAGAGGGGCAGATATTGGTTTTGGAATACTCGGAGTCGAATTAGATGCAATTGAAGTCTGAACTCCAGGAATAACAAACAATTCCAAAGACTTTTTCTCTTGAGATCTCACGTTATCGGCCTCCTCAGGTGTTGTTTGAGTTGTCCATTTGAACAAAACATTTTTTCTCCTCTTCCAATTATTAATATCGGGAAGATTTCCAAACCAAGAAATAACATCTGTTACTGGTGTTTCAATAATCTGGAACCCATGCGCCCGAAAATTAGTATTGATAGAATTAGATCGTAAATTCAAAAAAGAACCTATTATTTTAGAATTACATACAAAGCTTGTACCATCGGGACACCAAGAAACCCCAAGTTTGGGAACAAGATGTGGGTTTTCTAAACAGTGCTTTAAAACATGCAAAACTTTAACAGAAAATTTAATGCGCCCTTTTGATTGATCGCCAATGACATATTCTCGAAGCTCTTCACAGCTGGTAAAGGACATAGGCTGAGTTCTGAGGAATCACTGAACGGTTAGTTTACAAAATTTTACAATGTAAAACAATATAAATTTATTTCTTGGAGACAAGCTCAGATAGGAGTGACTGGGGGAGCTTAATCTCATTTTGCTTTGAGACTGCTATTTGAAAAACGTGAAGGATTTGTTGATAATATTTTTGGAATATCTTTGAGTGTGTTTGCTGAAGGTTTATAAGCGATGTTATAATGTTTTCGGATTCTTCAGGCACTAGTGAATGTGGGGAGAGCTCAATCAATTTTGGCAAGTATTTTTCGGAATTGAATTTTGATTTTGCAACTCTTATAACAGAGAAGGTTAGAGATACTACAGAAGATACTGTTTGCCAATAGTAAAACTGGCCTTCATACTCAGATGATAGGACCATTTCAATGTATTTTGTAATCTTTGTTAGATTTTTTGCAGGAATGGAGCTTGAAGACTCAACAACGCATCTGACACCAGCAATTGGATGTGGAGGAAGGCTGAAGTCACAATACTTAAGCCCATCATAAAATGTATCTATGATTGACGCTCTCAAAACAGAAGGAATTGATTGACCTGAACCATCATAATACTCAACAAGAACTCCAATGCATTCAACCTTGTCATAAACATTTGTGATGATGTCACAAATACTCCAGAAATCTTCAAGATGAAATGCAGTGGGATAATATTGAGCGATACATGCAAAGAAATCGATGACAGAGTCTCTTAAATCAATGTTTGAATCATTGCCAGATTCTGATTCTGGTTCAAATTCGTCTTCCTCTTCAATAGCAAGACTTGCAGGGTTTATTCTTTGACAAGGAAGTTGTTTGCTAAAGTAGTTGCATGCGATGTTGAAAAAGTCTTTGACTTTTTGAATATCCTTAATCATTTGTTTTTTAAGAAGCTTGGATAGTCCACTGAAACCTGTTGATACGACTCCAATGTCTTTAGAAATGATCAATTTTTGGAGTTTTTCTATCAGTTTCGAAGAATCAACTGTTTCATTTTTCAACAGTTTCATAGCAACTTTCAAAGATGGCCCTCGAACTTCTGGTTCGGAATTATCTAGAAGCCTAACAGATACCAATATTAATTGGTCAAAGAATTGTTCAAGAACCTGAGGAGCCTTAACAATATACTCAGCAATCATTAATAGTCCCTGCTTCTTTGCTTCTGCTTCTGATGCAAGCTGATCATTTGATGATTCATCATCAGAATCTTTTGCTAAGAATTGAAGGACTCGAGAAATCACATCATTAATATATTTTGCAAAAATATCAACATTCAAACCCGAGACATTTTTCAGTGCTAACAATGAACTTGAGAACACTTGAATATCATCCCCATGAATACAACACCTTATGATATGATTTATGGCTTGGTCATGAAACTCTGATGTTTCATTGGGGGCAAATTTAATCAAGAAAGACAAAGATTCCAATGACCTAGATTGAATTAATGAATCATCAGAAATGCAACCTTGCATTGTTAGAGGTATAAATTCAGCAATATATTGTGATACATTTTCACGGGCAATTGAGGCAAAACCACCTATTAATGATATTGCCAAATAGTGAAGGTTTTCAGGCACAATTTGAATTAGATTACAAATTCTTAAATATATATCGTTTAAGTTTTCAGGATCAATTCTTAATAAATAGAGAGATTGAACAAATAGCGAAAGTGCTAAATCGGTCAACTGTTTATCATTCATAAAAACTTGACTATCAAATACAGCAAAGAGATTAGAGAAGAAATCATTTGCAACATCAGATAAAGCAGAGCTGAACCTTTGAGATAATTCCATCAGAATTGTCAATCCTGCCTCCATTATTGAATGATGCTCATGTTGAAGACAAGATATTACATATCCAATAATTTCCTTAAAATGAGATGCTATAACTTCTGGAATCTGATCAATAAACGATAAAAGGCCGCATGCAAAAGATCCAACATGATTCAGTTCTTCGATTGAAATCCTTGCAATATACTCTTGGTAAAACTCTTCTGGTTCCATTAAAGTGCATATAATTTCAAGGGGAAGAACAGAATAAAATGAATCATTCTGCTGAGCAAAACAATCATCAACGTAACTTTGTATGGATAAATCAATGGATAATTGAATAATTTCAGGGAAAAGCATGACCATCTCTTGTGCAAATTTCTTCATCAGAATCATTAGAGGATCCACTAATAGACATCTAATGGAAACTTCAAAGTCTGTGTTTGAAGCTATTTCTATGATAGTTGTTGCCACAAGAATAGGATCATTAATAACTTCTGATGATTCAATCAAATTGGATAGAGCATTAACAAGGTGGTTTGCATAAGAGGCTTGAACAGAAAGTGCTGCTAATAATCCTTGAATAATAGAATGCATTAAAGAATCTAGAACACTTGCTTCTGCAGATAATACGCTAAACATTATAGAAAATAGATAAGATCCTGCATATATAGCATTTGAGTCACCGGAATTAAATGCAATTTCAAATTGATGGCATATAGAATCAAAAACCAAACCTATTGCTTCGATTGGTAAATAAACAAAACATACACCAAGAATAGAAAAATAGTACTCAATATCATCAGAAACGGACTCTAAAAATTCATTGAATTCAGGCCATGCAGAAAGTTCAGACCTAAAAACAGGGACTAAAGAATCCAACAAAGCATGACGTGTTGATATTGACTTTTCAGATTTCAATAAATTTAATATAATTGGTTTCATGTTCTCTTTTTCAGATGATTGAGATATATCATCCCAATGAATGGCAAAGAATCGTTTTAAAGCAATTGCAGCCTCAGTTCGGATTCCTTCTCTTTCAGTTGAACCGAAAACTTGAATAAGGGGATCAAATACAGAGACATTTTGGCACATATCGATAATCAAATCTGATGTGCTTTTTATATCCGCATTTTTCTCATCAAGAACTGACTGAAATAGCGAAATTAGCTCTTCACACATGTTTTTTGTCGAACCTGAGTTGGTCCAATTAACCGAATTAATCGGCCGTAAACTAACCGTTTGTAAAAATGAGTTACGCAGAAGAGGAGGGACCAGTTGTTCCTGAAACAAATCAATCCAATGAGGAAATGCGCTACCCAAATAGACATATTGATCTTATTCGTTTGCCTGCAATATCTAGAAACTCAGGAATATGCGATCATAAATTTTTGGAAAAGTTCCGTTCTTCCAAGTACCATTTTCGGACTGTTGTGTTAAATACCCAAGAGAAGGTTTTATCTCCATATAGATCACATTTGGTAAATCATTTATTGTCAATTGCACCAGGTTATGGGTTTCCTGAGTGCATTGTTAAGAAAAATGAGAAAATTGGCATGAAATCAAAGCAAAGCAAAGCTATAGCTGATGAAGATGAAGATAAATCCGTTAAATTCGATTACACAGTGTCTTCTATACCCCATCCTGATGATGAAGAGAATGAAATACATGATGACAATGAGAAAGATGGGGCTACCAAAGACTCTGATAGTGACAAACATGAGAGCAATGATGAAGACGCTATGGGTGATGACTACAATGCTGGAAAGTATGGAGACCTAGAGACAGGAGAAATAGATGAGTCTGATGAGGGAGACTCATCAGGTGAGTACTAATAAATATTGTATCGTCCTTTACATATAAATGAATAACGAAGAGTCTTCATTAAAGACAGTCCTTGAGAATAACGATACATTGACCAAGGATATCTTTCTCATCCAACAAAAGGTGAACTCCGCCCGAAAAGAGTACTTATCTCTAAGAAATGAAAAGAATTTGCATATTTCTGTTATTAACTCTTTAGAATCTGCACCACCATTAATGCCTCCTGCTGATAATTCAGGTAATGATCTACTCCCGGCGCATAACGTAACAATAAATGGAAGAATTTCAACATTGAATCAAAAAAAGGGATTAATTGATAAGGCAAATACTAGAATTAGTGATTTAATGAATCAATATGAGAAGGTTTTGCAAGATAACTATGGTCTCTATCAGCTGTATAAGAAAGGTGCGAACCAAAATGACTATTATTCTGCTCTCTCATCTTCATATGATGCAGAGAAGAGGTTTTTATCTGAACAACTTAACGAAATGAACCGAGAAATGGTACAATTATCTTCAATTAGAAGTGATACCGTTAATCTTATGAATCAAATAGAGGGTCGTCTGCATTCTGTTGAGCACATTCAGGCTCAAGATCTTTCTCATGCTATTGCCTCCAAACAGGAAGAACTTTTAAAGGCCGAAGAATCCATAAATGCAATTCGGAAAAAATCATACAATTTAACAATATATTCCAATCAAAAAGATTTTGAACAGAAAAGCGAACAAGAGAACAACAAACAAAAAGCTGATTGGCTTAATGAGAAGCAGTTTTTACAAAATACTCTCTCTGAATCAAAGAAAGAGCTTGACTTATTAAAGAAGGAGTCATCCCAGCAACAAAAAACGCAAAGCATTGCGAACAATCCATATAATGACAAACTTTCTGCAACCCAAGAATCAATGTATTCTTCAATTCTCAGAGCATGGAGTGGATCATTAGAAGGGTCTTCAGTATATAATGGCACAATTTCGAGTGGATGGGAGAAAATACAAGAACCAAGGAAAGAATTAGCTAAGCTATTAGCAGAAAATCTAAAGAAAGAAAAAGAACTGAGCATGAGAAAACTGGCACTTGAAAGAGCTGTGAAGAAGTTTCATAATAGGGAGAACAATGCAATCACAGCCCAAAAAGATCATGATAATGAATTTAAAGCAGAAGAAGAGAAACTTCTTCAAAAAATCAAACAAACTAAGATGCTTATTGCTCAATCAAAGCTTAAACAAGGAATGTGATATCATTGTATTACATTTTCGCATATGTCTAATCTTACAATGATGATAAATTCATTAAGGAATGATAAAAGATATCCAGATAATTGGTTTTTAAATATTTTTGGGTTTAGGGAAAGTGTTGAGAATGTTTATAAGTATATTAATTGTAAAACAATTGGTGATAATGTGATTATGAGGTCAGAAGCAAATGGAAGACAGTTTAATACCGGAAATTTCTCTATTAGGAATGTTTCTTCTTTTAATTTTACTAAAAGAGGAGGAGGAAAACTGAATATAATTATTGGAACAGAAAATGTTAAGCAAAGAAAGGACTTGATAGATGTTCTTCTTTCCCAATCTTTACCAGAAAATGATGGAGCCACATATTTAGCGGCATCAAATTTCAACGCCCTTGAGTTCACTAGTTCAATGGAGACAGCAAGAAAAGGAATAACGAATTATGCATTTGATTACACCCAAGGTCCATATTGCGCGCTTGCTGCTCCCCAAAGCGCTCTATACCGAAATTATTTTCTTCCTGTTGGAAATGGTATTGGGCAAATCGAGAATGAAATCAATCTTCTGAGTAGTACCCCAATAAAAGTATTGCATGGATATGCACAAATAGGAGAAAAAGATTTGGCGATCCTTGAATCATTGAGATTTGATTGGGATAATTTATCCAATTATAATGTTGCCGTGCATAGGAATAATCAATTGGTTATGTCTCGAGGCGAAAAACAAACATTGGTACTCGTACCTGATACCAATAGAATCATACACCATGTATATGCTGCGGCTTTTGATTTCAGTTATTCTGTCATCGATACACCATTTACCAGATACATAGCATCAAATTTACTTGAAGCACAATATCGATGTGCCATATTATCAGCTTGGGAAAACTATTTGTTGTGTCCAGATAGACTAGGATCGAACAAACTTTATCTCACACTATTGGGAGGAGGAGTATTTAAGAATAGTCATCAAAGCATTGCTGAGGCAATCAAGAAATGTGCTCAACTTATTATCGACTCAGGGCTTGAAGTCAATATTGTCTGCTATTCACCAAGTTCAGGATCTAAAGTTGAGCCAATTCTAAGGAATATTGTAGCCCAAACAGGAGGATCTACCATATTTGCAGACTAAAATTTCGAATAACAACGTTAGAGTGCAAAATTTTTATGGATTCATTCTTTGTTCATTCACACGATTTCTATCACCCATATAATGTTAAATTATGGTGTACAAGTTGTTTTGAGAATACTGAATACTTATTAACGTTCGATGGAGTAAAGATTCGGCTTTTCGATTATGGAAGGAATTTCCTAATTCGTGAGAAAGATTTTTTGAATCATGAGGGAATATCATATATTCACCCAATTCAGAGCCCACTTTTACATAGCAAGGCTCTCTTTGTGTTTGTGAAAAACAGGAGAGAGTTGATTGTATTTGATGAAATGTTGAATTGTGTTCAATCTTTGTCATTAGACACGAAAGTTATTATTTTATCAATGATTTGGTCCCAAAAATACCAAACTTTATATGTTTCAGGAAATTTTGGATGGATTAGAGCGCTATGTATCAAAATTCATACATCTATTGCGGGAACAATGGCTGAATGGGAACCAAAATGGTCAAATCATGATAGCGGACAATGGATGGAGCATTTGGTACTTGATGAAGATAATAAAGTTTTATTTGGGGCATCTGGGAAAGAAATATATGTGTTCTCTATTAATGACGGTAGTATTATTCATCAATTCAATACAGGACAAGCTAAAAATATTTCCAGAATTCGTTATTCGAAAAAGCACCTTGCATTATACACAAGTTCAGCTGATGGGACAATTAAAGCATGGAGGATTCAAACAAAGAGCTCAGTTGGAATTCAAAGTATAGATGCCTCTTGTTTGGGACCAATCTTAATTGAGATTGATGATGAATCTATATTCACATTTTCTCATAATAGAATTATCCAAAGGTATGATTTAACTACAGGATCATTGATAGGCCAAACAGATGTTGATAAATCAACTCCATTAGATCGAAAAAATGTTGAAGCTGTTTTAGGGTTTGGTTTAGCTTATTCTTTTGATGAAAGTATGAAAAGAGAATGGGTTTTTAAAAGCGAGGGAATGGTTATTGCCAAATATGAAGCATTATATGCTCCCAAAAGACTTTTTATTTGTAGTGATGTTGTTCTTTTTTTGAAAGTTGATAGAAGAGGCTCATTTTATACCCTTTGCAAGAACAATGTTCTTCATAAATTTGTATTCGGTTTTCATGATAGTATTGTGTATGATCTTGACAGAATGCCGCTTAAGAATACTGGCGAATCTCACTCAATTGTTTCTAATCCAGTTCAAATGATAATTCAAAATGAACTGATATTTATTGCCTATGCATCAGGTGAAATCAAAGTACTAGATATGAAATCAAATTCATTGTTTGAAATGGATGACCCTGATTTAATCAGTGGGATTTTGACAATGTGCATCGGTGAAGGAGTCCTCACAGCAAAACATAGGTCTTGTCAACAGAATTTGCTGGTTGAAAATCTCTTACTTACGACTTCTTCAAGGGGAGGCATCCGTTTACACTGTTCATTATGTACAAATGCAATTGAAACATGGAGAATTACCAAAACTGGATTGATTCAATTGGAAATGCTTCCAATGCAACATTATATGGTAGGGATTGAAAAGAGACAAATTCATTTATTTCAAGCCACGGAAACTGACTTAGAAATTATTTATTCTCTCCATTTCGATGAAAAAGATGAAGCTCAAGTATTTGTTTTTGCCACAGAAACGATAATCATTGTAGGTTTTGATAACGGTAAAGCAAGCGCATATCATATTGATCTTCATTCTCATCATAAGATACAAATATCATACTCTTTGAAAATGCATGATTTATCATTTAAAAATATGATATCATGTAGGGATTTACTCAATATTCGAGGCGGATTTGAGATTCTTAATGAAGAGAAACTTGATGGATTAGCCTTTTCAATTGATAGCGGACAAAAGATGTGTATTGTTGATGGAAAAACCGGAACAATACAGTATAATTGTGATATTCCTGAGCATGTAACAAATCATACCATAGCTATTTTTTGTGCCGACAAAATTTATATTTTATTAGCTATTGATAAAATGATTAGACTCCAAGAATGGCCTTCTTTTTCACGAATAGAACCAACTCCTCCTCCTTCTCCTATTAGTGAAAAATTAATTCAAACATCTAAACCAAGCATTATTGGGTATAGTGTTGAAGAAGAAGAAGAAGAGGAAAGCATTTATGATATGGGTTTTTCTCAATCTAAGCATAATATTATGTTAAAGGGCCAAAGTTCAGAATCAGATAATGAATTAAATAGTATATCTAGTATTATTCATTCATCAACTCAAAGTTTACAAAACAAACCAATATATGTGCATACTGTACCAAAAGAGGAGAGGCCAACAATGGAATTGGTTTTTGAAAATGGATGGCCAAAAATACAAGTGTCAAATAATCAGGAAGATGAAATTGAGTTTGAAAACCAAATACCTTTGAGCGACTTAATAAAAAGCGATAATCAACCATATGATGACGCAATGAAAAAGAACCAAGAAAAACTATTTAAAATGATTGAGAATGATCCATATATTGCCCAAGCTTTTTCCACAAAATCAATCAAATCAATTAAAAGGATCCAAACCAAAGAAATTTCCCCAGAAATGTTTTACGATTTGTTTCTCTCAATCAATGTAACACATTTACCTAAAGAATCACTGCAAAATAGACCAAAAACCAATACAAATAAGTCATCCACCTTTCATTCACCACATAATGAGGCAAGGGAGTCTGGAAGAACTGCGGATTCTTCAGAGATATATGGTATTAAACCTTTAGGAAACAAAAAAGAACGCAAAAAAGCACATCATTTCATTGTACTTGAGATGAATGATGGAAGAAAGATCACTATTAATGAATTAACTGCAGATATTTTATGTAAGCTAGGGAAAAAGCCCAATAACAATGAAGTAGACTTAACTCCCGGCTTTATATTTCAAAGAGCATTGAATGAAATGAAACATGGAAAGAAGAGAAACAAAAAAATTTTTGTCAGAGCCCAAGATAAAGTTGCTCTTCCCATTATAACTTTGACACCAGGAGGCTATTCAGTGGGAGCCAATCAAAAAAGGTTTTTCGATCATAAAAAAACCAAATATATTGATCAATTTACCAATGTAATTAAAGAACAAGAATCTGATCTCAACATACAAAAGACATCATTCATGCACTGGGAAGGTGTATCATTCATGGTTAATAGTGTTGAAGAGTCCCCAAGAGTAATTAATATTACTTCAGTTGATCAACCAGATGAAGAGGAAACTATAGATGAAAGTAATGAAAATCCATCTCGAAGTTTAATTGAGCAAGTTTTAGAAAAAAGCAGAAGACCTGCACAAGAAAGTGATGATTCAGATTATGTTCCATATGTTCCATCAGATTATCATTCGATTATTCAAGACCCGTTTTCCCAATTCCAACCACAAAAGAATAATTCTTCAAATTCTACATCTTTTGATAACCCTGTTTCTTTTGCCAGGAATAATGGCTCAGGTGGGTTTAATTTGTTTGGAGCAAAAGATGATATAATTAATAAGCTATTAGATACTTCACCTTCATTAAAAGCATACTCTGATATGCTTGGCACAGCGGACAATCCTCTTATGGATTTGCTTAATAATGCCCCGGTACTCTCCAAAGAAGAACTTGATAAGCAATTAAATCATAATAAAACAGATCCTTCGACTTCTGCATCTGCATGGAATCCAATGGATGAATTACTTAATTCAATGAAAAAAGATGACACATTCTCAAATGATCCTTTTTCTATTTTAAAATCTCGAAATCCTGTTGATTTGTCGAATAAGAGACCACTTTCACCTCGACCTATGATTGCATTATCTGAACTATCTAATAAGCTTAGCTTTAATCCCAATTTTTTACCTGTTATCTCAGAATCCAATTTTGATATTGATCCATTTTCAGACACTAATATAAGTGAAAATATTTCCCCCGAATTATCTCCTCATGAAACATCAAGTGAAGATACAAATAGCACGTCATCTTCCCCAAGAACAGGAAATCTTCCAAGGGTCCAATCAGTAATCCAAGAACAACTACAAAGAAACGATTTCAGAAACTTAAAAGGCCTATTATCCAATGCAGGATTAATATATGGTGACTCATTTATAGATATTCCTAGATGGCAACCTACAATCAATTTTGTTTCATATCATCAAAGATCATTACAAGCTTGGAAGTTTTTCAAACCGGAAACAGAATCTCCAGAGTCTGTTCTCACATTAATTGAGGAGGAAGAAGAAGCTAAAGAACAAGATACTTCAAATATTAAAGAGGAGGAAGATATTTATGAAGAAGAAGACATTGATCATGACCAGCCGATGAACAGTTTGCCCCCAGTTCAGAATAAACCAGTCAGTACTAATGAGATCCCTAAAAATAGTTCCCAAACAACAGATACTATTAATATTGATAATAAGAAGTCAAGCAGTTCTATTAACATGATTCAATCCAATAAAACGGATACTCTTCAGAAGGGCAAAAGTACTGAGAAATTTAATGGTTCCAAGGCTCAAGGCCTACAAAAACCTGATAAAAACAGTTTTATGGCCGAAAAAAAGAAAGATGATAAAATAATTGAAAATGATAGAGAAAAATCGAATCCTATAGACAGTATTACCACAATAGCAAACCAAGAATTGGATAATGTTGTTATTGAAGACACAGGACCAAAAACAACAAAGGGAACCAAAAAGCATCGAAAGAGTAAGCAAAATTCTCAATCTAATCTTGAAGTTGTTGGAGAGCAAAAAGCTGGGTATCCAAAAAAGATAAAAAGAAAAAGAAAACACAATGTTGATTCATTAACAAAACTCTCTAAAAACAATAGCACTGGATCAATACTATCATCTCACTCCTCCAATTTATCATCTGTCCTTTCTAAAAGTAACATTAACTCATTAACTGATGTTAACTTTTCAAATCTAACACAAGATACACCAGGAACATCAAACAATAATCAGTCAAAGGAAGAAGAAGAATACTCCGAGTATATTGAAGAGGAAGAATTTGAAAGGACAAATAATAAGCTTTCCAAAGGTACACCAACATCATCAATACTGGAACAATATGTACCAATCAGAGAGGCATTAAAGAGAAGTAACAGCAAATTATCACGGTCAAATTCTTCCAAAAAGTCTGTTAATCCTGATCCGAGCATGGCTAAAGAAGAACATTCTGCCTCAAATCAACTAGATAATCAAAAAGTTAATGAGAATAAGAAGTCCACATCAAGGCTCAATAGACCCCCATCGATCATTTTTGATCCAATAAATAGTTCACATCCGTCCCAAACTAACTCAAATCCATCTGAATCAAATGATACAAATGAAAGCACAAATAAGTCAACAGTTTTTGTTGATGTTGATTCAAATGGAATGATAAAAGGAGCAAAAGTAGCTCAAAACAAGCAGAAAAGGACAATATCTAGAAAATCTCTAAATTCTCAGAATACTGTTCTTGTTAACAATGATCAAAAGAAGCCAATTAATGATGAAACTATTGAAGAACCTCAAGTAGATACAGTTACAACAATCATCGAAGAGCATCCAGCAGAAACACAAGATTCTTCAAAGAATACCAGAAAGAAACCATTAAAACGGCCAACTAAACCCAGAAAAACTACTTTTGGAGAACCAGAGATTATTGCCCCAAAGAACCTCCCACCAAAAGAAGAAGATGAAGAAGAGCTTCTTCAGAAACTCATTCAAAAAACAGCACCAACAACAAAGATTACCACTATACCATTAGCAGCTACTTTATCCCAAAATGATAAAGAAAATGTTAACAAACCAGCTCAACAAACATCAAGGGAAAAGTCACTTGGATTGAAACTTGAATTACTAAAAGATACCAAAGAATTTCAGTCCCTTACCAAACAACAAGTTGCCACCAAGAAACCAACCTCCAAAATAACTCGAAACAAATCTATGAATAATATTATTGGCCCTAAAAGCAACCCAAAGCCCACATTTAAAGTCTTATCCGAAACCGAATTGGCGATTGCGACTACAGTTTTCTTATCATTTGATTGTCCAACTTTGTGGGAAAAAAGACGCCCCAAATTAAGAAGAAACTCAATGTAATTTGTAATAAAAATGTTTTATTCACCATATTCAAATCCGATCAATTTATACGAGTTTTAATACAAAATAAAAGAAACCTTTTTATTTCAAGCACATAAGGTGCGAAAAATAGAAAACTGTTCCAAGCATTGCAATAACTTGCACCATGTATATGATCATAATTCTTCCAGGGAAAGCATAGTAATAGTTCTCTTTTGAGTTATCATATTCCTTTTTCCATTCAATTCCAGCCTCCAATGTCATGTCCTTTGTCTTATTTGAGTAATAATTGATTTCTTGCTGAATCTGAGATAATGTCCAAACAAATAATCTCTTAGAATAGTTCTTTTGCGCATTTTCCATGCCTCTGTATGTTGCTGTAGCTGCTAATCGAGTAGAAAAGTAAAATTGAACCCCAAGGACAACAAAAAGAATGGTTCTTGCCATTGTAGCAAAAACGCCTGACTTTCCTTCACCAAAAAAGAACCATATGGCACCACAGCCAAGAAAAGCAACAATAGGAGAAAGAGTAAAATAGTAAGTCGCATTATGAATTGCTTGTGCATCTCCAAGTGACCAATCCCACCATGGATCAATATAATACAGCATTTTCCAACCTACTACCAAAGCAGAGAGGGTCCCGAGACCAGCAAAAACACAAACAGAAATCCAAAGAACAAACCAACTGGAAACCATCAAAGAAATGGTTGAATAAACTCTACAATCAATTTGAGAAGAAAACTGTGGTGTTTATTATCAATTTATCCATTTAATACCAGTCATAAGCATCAAAACGAATTTTCTCCCAAATAGCGTAAATTTCAGAACGATCATCATCCAAGTCATCACTGTATGATATAATATCTTCTTCTTCTTGATTCAACACAATCCCTCCTCTACTTTTTATGAATTCATTAACATTTAATCTTCTTCTTGCTAATGTCATAGGTGTTTTTCCATCTTGATTCTGAGCATTTATATCAGCTTTTTGATTAACTAGATATTCAACAACACTAAGATGTCCTTTTTGAGCAGCATAATGAAGAGGAGTACAACGATCTTTATCTTTTGCATTTATATCAACTTTTTGATTAACTAGATATTCAACAACACTAAGATGACCATTAATAGCAGCAGAATGAAGAGGAGTCCCAAGATCTTTATCTTTTGCATTTATATCAGCTTTTTGATTAGCTAGATATTCAACAACACTAAGATGTCCTTGTTGAGCAGCATAATGAAGAGGAGTACAATTATATTTATTTTTTGCATTTATATCAGCTTTTTGATTAACTAGATATTCAACATCACTAAGATGACCATTTTTTGCAGAATAATGAAGAGGAGTATTATTAAATATAAAAACTCAATATTATAACCAATTGCATTTATATCAGCTTTTTGATTAACTAGATATTCAACAACACTAAGATGACCATTATAAGCAGCATAATGAAGAGGAGTCAAATCATCTTCATCTTTTACATTTATATCAGCTTTTTGATTAACTAGATATTCAACATCACTAAGATGACCATATTTTGCTGCAATGTTCAACAGGAAATTGCCATCATACTTTGTGTTAATGCAAAAGTTTGCTTGAAGACTGTCAATAATTGTTTGAAGATCTCCCACTTTGCATGCATAGAAAATTTTGTCATTTCTTATCTGAATTTTATTAAGAAATTCAAAGATTAATGTTTTTGATAAATGAAGAGGAGTATCACCTTTTGAGCTACATGCTTTTACATCAGCTCCATGCTGAATAAGACATTCAACAATACTAAAATGACCCTTTTCAGCAGCAGAATGAAGAGGAGTCCAAAGATCTTTAGTTCTTGCATTTAAATCAGCTTTATGAATAACTAGATATTCAACAACACTAAGATGACCATTTTCAGCAGCATAATGAAGAGGAGTACAATCATCTATATTTTTTGCATTTATATCAGCTTTTTGATTAATTAGATATTCAACAACACTAAGAAGACCATTTTTAGCAGCAAAATGAAGAGAAGTCCAATAATCTAGATTTTTTGTATTTATATCAGCATTTTGATTAACTAGATATTCAACAACACTAAGATGACCATTTCGAGCAGCTAAATGAAGAGGAGTCAAATCATCTTCATCTTTTACATTTATATCAACTTTTTGATTAACTAGATATTCAACAACACTAAGATGACCATTTTCAGCAGCACAATGAAGAGGAGTCCATAAAAATATAAAAACTCAACCCAATTATTTTTTTCATTTATATCAGCTTTTTGATTAACTAGATATTCAACAACACTAAGATGACTATTAATAGCAGCTAAATGAAGAAGAGTACCAGGTGAAAACATTCCAATTGATTGAGCTTTGATATCTGCTTTCTGATTGACTAGATATTCAACAACACTAAGATGACCATTTTGAGATGCTAAACAAAGCGGAGTCATTCCAGATTTGTTTTTTGCATTTATATCAACTTTTTGATTAACTAGATATTCAACAACACTAAGATGACCATTTTCAGCAGCAGAATGAAGAAGAGTCCAATCATTGTTATTTTTGAAATTTATATCAGCTCCATTTTCTAACATGAATACTAACAATGGAATATGGAAAAACTTAGATGCCTTGCAAACACTCTCATAAGTTAAAAACTGTTGGCCTTGGCATAAATGGAATAAATCTAAACAGCCACTGCATACAACCATTGATAACACATTCTCATTAATCTCAAATCCATTCATTAACAAATGCTTAAAACATTTGATGGAGCCAAAAAATCCAGCAAATGATATTAAATCAAGATATTCGGGTTTAAAACTCCACTCAAAAGGACTCCATCTAATTTTTTGATTAAAACTATCAATACTCAATAAATCATCAATAACATCATACTTAAGACAATACTCAATACTTGATTGAAGAAAACCATATTCGATCATTTGGTCAATATCATTTTCATTCTCAAAGAACGATTCATCTAGATCATTAGGTATTTTCATTCTTTTAATAAAATTCACAAAATTTTTGATCTCTTTCCTAAAATAATAACTCAGCAAAAAAGTGCAATTCGAATGCAAAAATGGTTCAATATCTTCAAAAACCAAAATACCTCTCTTGTACAATTGGTATATCAAAACTGGGCATTTATAAGAATTTTTTAAAAGTTTTCGCGAGAAATCAGCATATTTGGAATACTCTACGTATAATTTCACTGCTTTGTCTAGTTGATGAGGCCGAATCTTTGGCAATATAATAATCCGATCGGCACAAAACTCCATGTCATCAATAACAACTTCATTTCCATCTCCAAAAAGAAATCTCTCAAATGAAACTTTCTCTTCCATCCGAATAATAAAATGGCAATTTATAATTTTTATCCACTAGTATTTTCTACTCGAATCAATGATTGAAATTTGTCGATATTGTGTTGTTTCGTCACCATTTATAGAGGGACTTTGTTTTTTCCTTGTTGATCTAACTAGTTATTCGGTCCAATTCGATTCTTTTGACACACAATATGATATTTAATAATTATCATTATACTATGTGTTCATTAAGAATGGCGATTTAGATTTTCTTTTCAATCGTAATCAATAATTTTCAAATGTTTCATCTTGAATGAAAGATCAAGATTGAGAAAAAAAATTCAGGAGAACTCTCTTCCAATATATTATTTGTATTTTAGAAAAAGTATTTCTCCATTTGTTCAATTTGACATGAACAGACAAAAATGGAATAACATATAACAATATTTAATAAGATTCATATGTCAATTGGGATAAAAAGAACGAGACAGTGGTTAGTCGCAGCTACAATAAACTTCATTTCGTGGTTGTACATGATTTGTGTAATAATATCATTTTGATGGGTGGATATTACTTTGCATACAGAGAGGGAAACAGGATCAAGTACTTTGATTTTGTTTGACTCTGTCACAATTGCTATATAATCGATGAATTTTTTCCCAACAAAGTGGCATGCCGAGATAATTTGCTTTTTAAGAGTTCTTTCTGCTAATATTCTTCCATTTATCGTGGCTGATTTAATACAATGATTTGAATGTACTATGATATACTGAATTTCAGATGTAATAATGATGTTGTTAGGGTTCTCGTTATTTGGGAAGCTCATCCTGATTGATCTAATGAAAGAGAGATTCGGCATTCTACTGGTAACTATTTCTCCATCAGAAGAAAGGCTTATAGCTATGCTTGCAACCTTGGAAACACGTATACATGTGATTGATGAGATATGGGTCAATAGGGAAGCCTGATGAACAATTCTCCTATCTTTACGAGTCCACAGAGCTACACACGCATCTTGGCCCCCTGTGAGCAAATATGAATCTGATGCGCAAACAGAGGATATATATTGAAGGTGTGGTGTTGATTTCGCTGACTCCAGGATTCCATCATCTAGGCTATAACATGAAGGAACAGTAGAATAATTAGAGGCAAAAAGTATAGTAGTTGGATCAACAAAACAAAGTCTATGAGGTGAGGTGGGGAATTTTGGCACAACAGAAAATCCCTGTGGACAAATAGGAAAATGCGTTCCTGAAGTTCTTAAGCAGTATAATCTATGATTTGTCAAAACTGCATACAGTCTAAGAGAGATTAAGGTGTTACCAATACAACTAAATGATAAAACTGGCGCTTCAAGTTGACTCAAGACAAAAATTGATGCCTTTTTAAGGGAGGATGACTGCAAGCGAATAGGATGAGGAGAAGAAAAAAGCTGTTGAGGCACTTGACCAATGCATTCTAATGAAGCTTCAATTTCTTGTGTTTTCATATTTTGGTTTTTCCAAGATTCAGAGTAAATTTGTGGAGGATATGTGTTAAAATGATCATCTGCAATTTTTCCTCTTTGTTTATATCCCCAAATAAGGTCAATCCAATTATGTATGTGTGAACTTGTATAATCACTTTCAAGTGCTTCATGATTCTTGGATACAAAGTCTGATGGAGAAGTCGACCAGGAAGGGACTTCTACATCTTTTACAACAAAATTGTCTTGATCCTGGCCAAGTTCATATTTATTCTCATTATAAAAAAGGGAATCACAAAAAAACAATTCTGGAACAAGTTCTCGATTGAAACCAGGAACAGATGTTGCCTTGTTCATAATATAAGGGATAGATCTGAATAATCTAGATGGGTTATCGAATTTTCCATCTTGCAATCTAACATGAAGTGTAGAAAATGGATCTGTTCTTACTAAAAAATAAACCAAAGAGACCGGATTCGAATACAACGATGAATGCCAATAAGAATATCCTGTGTCTTTTTCATATGCATCTTTTTGATCCTTCAATAAAGGTATATTATCATCATTCAAAACAGCAATATTGGTTGATAGATCTCGATATAGTGTTTCGCTTTCAGGATTATAACCTCCTTCGCAATCTAATAATAGAAATGGGAATACAGGGTAATTCTTAGCAGATAAAAAAGACCTCCCACTTAAAAGATTAAGCCACATTAAATACTCTGTGGTAGAAATATGTCGATCAATCCATTTTTGTGTCAATCCAAGTTTTGATATCTCATTGATTGGATTATTCTCTTGGAAAAACCTTAGATTAGGCATTGAACACCTATGAAGGTTCTGAACAAAAGAGTGGCCTTGAATTTCCGGAAATCTGAATAAATAGCACTTATTATTCCAGGTAAAAATTTGAATACTGTTTGGCAACTGGTTGTACCAAAACCAAAAAACATCCCTAATTTGGAATCCTTCGATCACAGTCACAGATTGATCCTCAGATATGAATCTTAATAAAGACGATTCTACAAAAAAGTACCCCATTTTTCGTGATAAAACTTTAATTCTTTCAGATAAATGATACCAAAGTATATGATCTGGCTTCTTTAAATGATGATCATGAACAATATCATTATTTCCTCTAAAGACATCGAAATGCCTTTTTGATTGCAAAAAAAAGCTTTGAGATACAAATTTGTGGTTTCTCATTAAAACACTCGGAAGAAACTTTGAATCATAAAAATTACCAAAGAAAAAGTGCTGAGAAGATTCATTGATAATTTTTGATAAAAAAGGAGAGCCTTCATAATAAAGACTTTGATAAACCTTATTCCAGGCTCTCTTTGAGTGAGAAAACTTAACTGCTGATTCATGGGAATTTGAAACAACAATGTTATCATAATATGTTTTGGGATCTCCATAAACATGATAGTCTATTGGATCAATAGATGAATTAAGATTATCATTGAACTTATTAATACAGTTTTTGCTTTTGATGACATACTCTATAAAAATGTTGGTACTTTTTCTATATAATTCAATTGGACTCTTCTTCATTTTGAATATCTGATAACATGAAATCTCGGTCAACTTGGGGTTTACATGTTGTGTGAAGCCAAAGAGAAAACTAGGTATAAGTATATTAATATACTTGTCATCAATAAACAAACAGAATAATTTCTCGATGTAAACTTCTGGAATAGAAAAATGAATTAATGAGAGGATTACAAATGGGATACGGGTGTTACTTGCAATATCTTCAACTTTGATCTCAATAATATCTATAAATGTCAAGTAAACCTCGATATTTTGGAAATTTACGAAAGCATAGTTAGGATCTTTAGAACATAGAAAAGAGCCAGCAATTGATATTACTTCAGAGAGATCAACATTTCTCTCTTTAATGTTATCTATCACATATTCATATAAAAAACAGTCAATAATGATATCAATAGCCATCCTACTATAATATTTTCTATCAAGAATAATGATATTCATTATCATTAATAAGTATTCTTCAATATGGGGCTTCATATTAATGGAAAACGAAATCATAAAAGAATTCATTATTGAGAGTATTGATGAAATAATTGTGGGATTCATGCATGAAAACCTGGCCATTGTCTGTTTAAACAAAGCATCTTTGGATACAAAGCAAATATAATAAACTAATACTAATAATGAAATTGGTCTCATGTCAATATGATCAATTGGCAAAATATTTTGGGTTATTATTTCTGTGAAAAATGTATCAGTAATCTCGGAATATTCTAGACATGCTGAGGTAATTAATATTGGAAAGCAGGTCATCAAAACATGAAATTTGGATATATGATTAGAAAAATAGTTAACAACTTCATTGAAAAGACCTTCACATTTTTCAACAGCCAATACATACAAAAAATTTCTTAAAACTTGATTATCCAAAATAGCAAATTCTGTCCCGATTATCATTCGGATTCGAGGAGATTTATGATTTTGGAAGAATGAGAAGCAAGACAAATTGGGAAAATCACAGGGAATAATACTTAGAGCATTTTGAATTGATCGAGACATTGAAAAAAGGATAGAAGATAAAACACTTGTTTGATTTATACTTGTGGATAGTGAAATAAATGCAAGATAATCATTTTTGTTAAAAGAAGATTTTGATAATTCAAACAAAATCTGAGACAACAATGAAAATATCTCATCTGGCTTATGTCTACATAAAAAATGAAAGTTAATAAGCTCCAAAATCTTACCAAATGTAATGTTAGAGGAAAAAAGCATTGGGTTTGTTCTGGCCAAAAATAACCAATCATTATAAATGCGAATTCTCAAATCTGGGCCTGATTCCATCCAAATGGCCATATTCAAAAGAATAAACTTATGTAATTGACATATTAGATCATCACATAGACCATTTTGTTGTTGATTGAAAGTGTCCCATAATCCAATGGATCTCACAATATTCTTGGAGACGGACAAAAAATAAGAAATGATTGAATAGCCCTCCATTTTTAAAAAATTTTCTTGGAGTTGGCTATTATCTTTTAGAATGATACCAAGGGTAGATATCAATCTAATATAAAAATCTTGATCTACTTTTTGAGTAATGATTCCATTATCTATTCGTAAAAACAATGACACATAAAACCCAAGTCCATTTGATGCTGTAAAAACTTCAGAAAATGAAGGAACACAAGGAAAATACTCGGCTTTATAAAGAATTGGAGGTGAGTTCGATGATCCAACATTAATCATTTTCCCATCTTTGATATACTTAGGCAAAAATACTAAATCAAAATTGTCAACAGTTATTAAACTCTCCAAATCATGATAGTTATATGCAACTTTCAAACCTGAAAAATGAACATGAGGAATATCAATATAAGGTTCTTCTTCTTCAAACCTTGGATTCAAAGATGTACAATAAAGGGCGTCGTTTTGTTTTCCTTTTGTCATTATATTATATGAAAACACCATATTATCATTTATATAGATACAGCAGATTCCAAATCCTTTGAAAGTAATTATAAGTTTCATCCACTTATTTATTGGAATATCACAATCACCAATTATTTCAGTTCCTGAATTAAATAATGATGATCTAACTTTGAATCCATATTTTGTAATTTGTATAGAATAATCATCAGTCCCTATCACAAATTGCAAAACAGAAATTGAATTAGAATGTGATAAACCAACAAATAACAAATCGAATATGAATGTCATTCCGTCATTTATATTTTGATAAATAAACTCTGGTAAATAAATTTGGTTGTCATAAAAACAAATCTGAAGAATTGGTGGATACTTGGTTTGAATTGAAAGAATTTTTTGACTCATAGATAAAAATTTATGATAATGTTGAAGACTATGAACACAATAAAAAGGATTCATCAGTCTTAAAAATGAAAAATAAGATGCCCTTGAGCAAATGGTCATAAATACTTTTTCAATGATCCTAATAGAGCATGAAAGAATATCATCATTTGTTACATTTTTTAGAAAATCTAAAATACAAGAATCTATTCCTTTTGAAGATATTAAAAGTATCTGAACAAATGATGAATCAATCATAGTATCAATTCGATTGAGAAAATCCAAACAATAATCCGATTCCAATATCATTGTAATAAATAATGATGATTGTTGAAGAATTATTGATTGAAATTGAGCATAATTTCCAGATATAACCCATAATAATGCTTGATAAACCTGGTCATCAATACCAATGTTCTTGATGAATCTTGCTATCATTGAATAATCAATTTTTGAGATATAAAGTGGATCATTAAGGGTTAGTAAGTGAAAACAATGAAGCAACTTAATATAAATATTTTGATTGCTCTGGAATCTGGAAAATAAGCACTGCAAACTACTCAAAAAAGAAGATAATGGCAATTTAACGAGTTTTGGTCGCTGAACAAGCAACAAGCTATTAAAAAATAAGGTCAGCAATTTGTTGCATAATTCATAATCGCTTTCTTTGCATAATAAAATCCGGTTTTTGAGAGAAGAAAACAGGTCATCAGGACAAAAAACATCATTATTCAAACAATATGAATAAATATGTTGAATAAATGTAAATGACGATGAATAAAAAGATGAATCACCTATAAAACACAACAATGCTTCGTGTAATTGACTTGAAACAAAATATAGTGCTATTTTTTCATTGATACTTTGAAGGCAATTAATAATAATATTAAATGTATATTGTCTGATTCTATATGCTTTTACCTTGTATTTAATATGAAAAGTTTGTTGGATAAGCATTCCACTCCCAATAATGTTAAAAAATTGTATAGTACTCCCATTATAAATAATTCTTTTAAACAAAGAATCTTGACTCTGAGACATTGACAGGATAACAATATACTCAGCAAAAAGTTCAGGATAGAATATTAAAATATTGGAAAAATCATTCAAAATGCTAATGCCCAAATCAACATTGTTAGAAAAAATCAATTTATCAAATACACTCATTGTTTTTTGCCTGACCAAAAAAATGAAGGAATCAGAAAGAAAATTTGATTTCACTTTGGGATCCCATATTAATGGATTTAATAAAAACTTAATATCATTATATGAACGGTAATACCTGGACAAATCAGAGTACATATCTTCAATCTCAGATAATAAAACCAAAGTAAACAATACTTCATTAAAAATATTCAAAAAATGAGAAGAAATTGTTATGAATAAAGATATAATAAGATGTTTTGGGAGTTTTTTCAGTGGTTCCAAAAATTCCATAAAAATTTTAACAATAGGAAGCTGATAAAAAAATGAAATACAACTGATTGGAATTTGAGGTGTTGATTCATCATTCTCAGTGAGAACAAAAAAATGCAAACCATCAATAATAATCCTTTCTACATCTTCATATTGTATATTAATCTTTGGTTTCTCTACGATATACATCAATAATTGAATTACAGGATAATCAATTTTTCCGATACTAGTACATAGCAATGCAATTACTTTGGTTAACTCGATCAGGACCGAATCTGATTTCGTATAATCGATGATTATGGTTAATAATTCAATAATTCTGTGAGATATTGATGCAATATATAACAATGATTGATTTTTGGCTCTCAGAATTGACAAAATAATTGGAATAACCATTTCATAGTCTTTTGTTTCCACATAATCATTAACATTCATTATTATAGAAATATTCTTCTCGCGACATAATTCATCCAAAGTACTATTGTTTCGAAAAAAGCTACAATACACAAGAAACATAGCACCTTTACTCCTATTATATATACTATTAAGTATTATGGAGACTAATATACGATTTTCCTCATTAATATTAGATAATATCTCCAAAAAAATTGAACATTTTTCAACAAACTCGGAATCAGGAATAAAACCTTCTCCAATTACCAAATAAACAGTATGAACAAAAACAAAAACACGAGAATAATCGCATTTAAGATCATTTTCGCTAATATTCGCTAATATTTTCCCTAAAAAACTATTATCTGCCTCATAAATCTCCAAAAACCTAATAATTAAATCTTTAGAATGAAAAAGACTAATAATATCAATACCTTGCACTATAAAGCTTCTACAATCAGTTGGAAACTCAATCATGGACAACGTTTCGATGCCCAGATCCATCCAAAAATCTCAATGTCAGAAGTGACAATTGATTCTTTTTTAGTACCTGTTAAAAGCCTTAAACTCTCTGTTTCATCAGGCAACTCACATTCGGTGAAGAAGAAGTGTAAGATGGTTGGAGCCTTTTTATCAATTCATGATCCAGAGAAATTATCTCCTCCTATCGAACTGTTTCTTCCTCATTGGAAATCCGAAATTAAAACATCAGGAAAACACAAAACAATAGTTTTAATTTCTCTAAAAGTGAATACTTTTCCCGTTTTCAAATTAAAATCTAGATCATTTGAAACAATAGACAGTTTAGGAGCTGCAATAGATGCACTATGCCATTCATATAATGATTTTATTTCATCTGATCATAAACAAATTGTTAAGGTTATGGTTAATGGAGAGTATGCTAATACAAGGTTTATTATGACCAACGACATGATTACTGTATTACATAAGAAAAAGCCTTTATTTGATCTTTCTAGAGCTAAAAAGATTGTAGCATATCAATCTCATGATGATCCACATAAAGTTATTTTTGAAGTTAATAACATGATTTCACAAACTGTTAAATGCAAATCAACTGAAGATGCCCATAAACTTGTACTTCAATTCAACTCAAAGCCTAAACCTATTGAAATAGTAGCTCAAGTAACAATTGATGATGCAACAATTCCATCCATTGATGTTACTTTTTTTGATACAATAACTGCGCCCAAGCAAGCCAAGAAAGTTTCTGAATTTGAACTTGAAGAAACGGATTCAATCAGAGTCAATCAAACAAGGAATCGATCATCAACTGTTCCAAGGTCTGTCTCATCTCCAGACCCACTAAACGAGTTTACTTTTGAAGAAAAGATGAAACATAGGGCAAGTAAGATTCGGAATACTTTACAGAGTTCAAAAAGCGTGACATCAATAACTCCATTTGAAGTATTACAGCAGAGTGTTACAACTGGTAGAGAGGCTTATCCATTAATTGTAATTAACCCACCAGATCTTGATTTGCCTATGTTTATTCTCCCAAAGACAACTGAAACAAATATGTTTTATGAAACTGATCCGAGGGAAAAGTTTTATGAAGAGATTAATTATTCTGATTGTTTCAATGTTGAAGCTGCTCTTCAAAAGCTTTGCATTGATCCAGATGTCAAGGCTCTCCATATTGATATCAAGAATCCACCTGACACAAAAATTGAAGAAATTAAGAAAAAAATTAAACTATCTCAGTCTGTTGAAAAGCCAAAAATTGCAACCGGCCTATTTTTGCAAGGAAGAAAGGTTCAAATAAGTACTCTTTATCAAAAATTATCAAAGATTCGATTTTCAATAATAGAATTGGATATTATTATTCAAAGCAATCCTTTTCATGATGAAGAAACGTGTTTCTATATGATTAATGCACTTTGTTCAAAGAATTTATGCTCGTCCTTTTTCAGAATACTGGAATATCTTGGACTATTTAAAACGGAGTGTTATTGGATAGATGCCCTCATCAGAATTCCCCAATTTTGTTCAAAAATTGCAAAATCTCTTCAAGGTACTATTGAAGGCATACCATACACTGATATTCCATTAGCAGATGCAACCATTACTTCAATTAGAGTTCAAGAATCATTCCATAAGTGGAAAGAATCTATAGAGTCATCATTAATCGAGGAGTTCACTCCATCTCATTTCCCGCTGGCCGAAATTATTTATTCTGTGATACTCACGATAAAGCAAAGTAGAAATCTGAAGGTAGTTGACATATGGTCAATGATAAAGAAAGCAGATCATACAGAATTATCAATTCAAGCCCTAACCAAGTGCAAATCCCAAACAAGTAGTCTTGACAAAGTTATTACATTTCTTTTGATTTTACTTACACAAAAAGGGCTTGCATTTTGGCTTCTCAAATCAATCAAGAATACAAGGACGCTGACATATAATATTTCGAATAGAATACTTGTATGCGAACAGCTTTATAGAATTGAACAATTCTTAACTCCCGAATTCTGGAAAGGGATATCTAATCTTTCTCAATCAATAGCACAACAAATATACAGATCTCATCAATAATAATTCAGAAATAGATTTCTAATCCATCATAACCAATTTCAAATATCTGATCAGGTTTTTTTGGGAAATTATTGAAGGCCCTCATCAGTTGATCGTGAGTTTTTTTGTGTGTTAAATGAACAAAATAATTTCTTTTAGCGCCAATAATCATTGCAGCTTCAGCTGATTGTTGATGGGAAAAATGGGTTGAGTGGTAATCTTCATTTAGAGTATTCAACACAAGTGTCTCAACACCTTCCAATAGATCATATGTTTCTGGTGGTATAGAGCTACAATCGGTTATGTAAGCAAAATTATTCCATCTAAATCCAATAATGGGAAGAGTACCATGAAAAACTGGAATCGGAATGAATCCAAAAGGAATATCTTGAGACACATTTACAAATTCGAAAATTGGTTCTTCGATATTAATTAAATGTCCGAATCTTTCTTTTAACTCAATTTCGGAATTATCGTTGCAATACACTGGAATTGGGACATCTTTTCGAAAAACGGCAAGCTCAGGTAGTCCATGGCAATGATCAGCATGAGCATGAGTCAATAGTACCCCATCTACCCTCTTAATATTATTGCTAAGCGCCTGTTTTCTAAAATCTGGACCACAATCAATTAAAAGTGTGGTTTCATCGTTAAACTCAACCATTGCCGATGTTCTATATCTTTTATCCATAAAATTCATGGAAGAGCATACTTTGCAGGCACATCCCATTGTTGGAACACCATTACTTGTGCCGGTTCCTAGGAGAGTAACTTTGGTTATTCTAACCATTTTTATACTTTACATTATCCAATAAAGTATTGAAAAAACACATTATTACTGATCTACAAAAGAGAACTGTGCTCAGTCCAATCAAAGTTCTAAAAGCGTAATATGAATAATACTGTTATGGAATCAATGCTATACAAAAAGGGGTATTAAAAATGAATGTTGCTCCTTGAAATAATCACCATTTTTCTTATCCAGTCATCTGCTTAGAAAATTGATAGCCTTTCATATCGCAAGCCAGTAACTCTTCAGAAAACACGAAGTTTTTTCCCCTCATAGGTAGAAATAAGTGGATACAATCGATATCATCACAATCTTGGTCACAGGAAAGAGGCTTTTATTAACAATTATCGCCAGTATCCTCACACTTTTCAGATTATCCATCCCCTTGACTCATATATTATTAATACCACTAATGATTGACAACTAATAGAACAGTAATGTTCCAACTTCTTGGAAATCCATCATGGTTTCAGAATTGAAATAAAATTAGAAATACCTTGTAAAACGATATTTCTAATTTGAGGATTCGACTGTATGATTTATTTTTCAAAATTTCTGTGTAAAAGGTTTTTCCTAGAACATTGTGAAACTCTATTGAAACGTTTATGATGATTATTTTTATTTTCATTGTATTATCTACGGTAGCAGTATTCAATTATGATTGTCGGATTGGCGAAAGTGATGATCTTTAGAATAAGGAGTGCTTGTTCAATTGCTAGTAATTCTAATGTGGATATTGATGGTTGCAGTTTCAGTGGTATTAGTCATACAAATAATGGAGGAGTGGTTTATTCGAGCGGAGATTATATGATAAAAGTGAAGAATACAATGTTTTTCAATATCAGTGCTGGAAAAGGAGGAGCTATTTATCATGAATCGAATGGTTATTGTAATGTGAGCAATGTTTGTGGGTCTAATTTGAGAGCACTAAATAATTATCATTTTGCTTTGGTGAAATTGAATAATGCGAATGCTGTGAATGGTTTCCAAATGGCTTCTTTTACCTATTGCTCTAGAAATAGCGAAGGATCATTTACTGTTTTATTTCAATATGGACACCAAGCATTTTTAAACTGTAATGCATCTGAGAATAAAGCTCTAAATGATGGTGTAGTAAAATTTGAAGAATTCCAATCATTAGATGCTGGATTTTGTACATTTTATGGTAACTACTATTCAAATACAAATCATCTGTTTATTAAAACAAGTTCAAGTTCATCTTTCAGGAAATCAAATTTCATATCGAACAATGGAGGACTTAGCAAGTTTGTAGCCCAATTTGAAGGGAATTCGCCAAAATCCTTTATTGAATGTATTTTTAGAGGTAATACAGGCTATCTTTTTAGTGTTTCTGGTGGAGTCTTAACATTAACCTCATGCGTTATTGATCATGTAGGATTTTCTCCCTCAGCGAGTATTATTACATCATCATGCATTTTCACAAGTACCCCTTCATATTCATTAAATCATTTAATAACCTACTATTGTCCATTTATTCCCACTCCAGCACCTTCTCCAATCGAAACACCCCCAATAACTCCTCCAGCCTCGTTTCATCCTACTCCTCCATCATCATTTGAACCAACACCCCAACAAACACCAAATTCAACTCCTGAACAGTCATATGAACCAACATCCCAACAAACACCAAATTCAACTCCTGAACAGTCATATGAACCAACATCCCAACAAACACCAAATTCAACTCCTGAACAGTCATATGAACCAACATCCCAACAAACACCAAATTTAACTCCTGAACAGTCATATGAACCAACACCCCAACAAACACCAAATTCAACTCCTGAACAGTCATATGAACCAACATCCCAACAAACACCAAATTTAACTCCTGAACAGTCATATGAACCAACACCCCAACAAACACCAAATTCAACTCCTGAACAGTCATATGAACCAACATCCCAACAAACACCAAATTTAACTCCTGAACAGTCATATGAACCAACACCCCAACAAACACCAAATTCAACTCCTGAACAGTCACATGAACCAACTCCCCAACAAACACCAAATTTAACTCCTGAACAGTCATATGAGTCAACACCAAAAATGACAAATCCTCGCTCATTTGATTACAATTGCCAAGCCAGTTCACTGAATAGCCAAACGGGAAAAATCGCGGTATCAACAGTATTTTGTTTTGTTTTTCTCCAATAAAACATATCGGATCGAAATTTTTTGATTCAGTGCGAAAAGCTTTCTGTAAATTGGAATCTTGGAGAAAAATAGAGATATTTATTTTGCTAATCAATATGAACAAACCCCCTAAAAACTCTTGATTGATCAAAAAATTGGCATTTTTTCATCAATCACTCCACTCAAATGGACTTCAATTGTCTTCTGGATTTTTTTAATCGAAAACAATGAAATCACTAATCACATCATACTAGAGATAATCTCAACACAGAATTGAAGAAAAATATATGGGACAAATAATGATTGAATTCTCTATAAGGATTCATCATTCTTTTAATAAATTATCCAAAAGCATCAATCTCTTTTGGAAAAAAATAAATGAATCTGATGCTGGTACTTAAACATGGTTGCATTAGAATGATAAATTGGTTCGAAAAAGTTTCCAAGGAACAAACCATATCTTCTTAAATAATATCATCCAAGTCCAATAGGTCTTAATACAAAGAAAAATAAAGAAGCTGACTTAAGAAAATTGGTTTTCCTTCTTGGTATTTTTTCATTATAGAATATATATGGTAGATTTTAATAAATTTGTTAGTGAAAAACATATATATGAAAATTGTATATGCTTATATATTTGCTTGTTATTTTATACGTGTATCAAATGGAGATAGAATCTGGCTTGATTAAGAGGCAAATAGTAAATTTTGAAAAAGATTAATACACATATTATAATTATACGAAATGATTCAATTCCTTTTCTGTTAACCCTGAAAAACATATATTTTCATTTTGGATTATTAATGGGTAATAATATGCTAATTCAAAACTCCAAAACCATGTGAATATCTCTTTTTGATATCCCTGTTTAAGTAACTTTTCAGTTTAAAGCATAGTATCAATAATCACTAGTTACTCAATGAATCAGGAATTTTTTGTTGATTCTTCTCTAGATACTCCTTGAATCTTGAGGCCCCAACACATTTCCTCATTGTTTCTTCTTGCATTTCCCTTTCTTTTTTCATTTTTTGTTCAGCATAGAATATTGCCCTTTCTTCATTATTTATTGGTGAAAGTGATTCAACTACCGATATTAAGCGCTTTCTTCCATTTGGCAATTCATTTCTTGCTTCTTCAATCTCACCACTGTCGTTGATTTTAGCCTTAAAAGGTTTAATCTGAAACTCGCGTGGTTTCTTAATTTCGGTAACACTATCATCATGTATTGAAGTCATAATGAGTGTTTTGACACACTCTGTGGATATATCAGGGGTCGAAGATCTCATGGATTCGACAACTTGTTCAGAATCAATATCTTCTGTCAATTTTTTGGAAAAATCAATAGATTCACCAGCAGATCTACTTGAAACTAAATACTCTTCAACCTCAACTTCTTTTTCAGGAGAGGACAGAGGACTTACTTTGCTGCTATTTGGCGTTTTTTCTTCTTGTTTTTTCACAGGAAAGATAATTTGGGAAGGGTCTGGCTCAATAAACTGCCGCTGGCTACTTTTCACGGATTCCATCACAAGAGAAATCTCCTCTTTTGATAAAGCAACAGAAGAATCACCCAAAAATGCAATTTCATCAGCCCCTAACTGATCAAATGTCTCCTGGTTCTTGTATTTTCGATTATTACTTTTAGGGATCCGAACTGTTTTTAGTCGCGTTGGTTCGACAAAAACCCAAGGTACCCCCATGTTTTTCAGCTGTCCTATTTTTCTCTGCTCAGCTTGCATTACAGCGAGATTACGGTGCCCCGGATTTTGATACATAAAATAAAAATTTCTCTTTAATACATAAGAATTGGCTAAGGTTTCATTCAACATTGGACATAAAAAGAGCAAATAGAAGTGGAAGACTCGTTATTGGAAGAGCTATGTGAATAGGAGGCTGATTTGGCTCTGTTACGATCTGCAAAAATATCACCCCAGGCTGGTAGTTATTGGAAGAAGATATCTTCGGAGATTCTTCATATGGAACTGTTCGAGGACTTTCAGTGAATTGTTCAGGCATCAAAATCATTTTTCTGAGGTTTCAGAAATATTGAACCTAAGATTTATTTTCTGTATGAGATTCTCTCAAATAAAAAATATCAATTCAAATCCCGACACTTATTTTTGCCCCTGTAAACCCTTGATTATCATTGGCTGGGGAGGTAGTAACTGGTCCTCATACTTAGGCAAGTTTGTTGAGTATATATTGTACTCGATCACATCGTTGTACATTATTGAGGTTTTTTCTGGGAGGAAAATAGATTTTTTGGACTGAATATTGAAGAAATAATGCTGATAGATGAACACCAATGAAAGAGTGAAGACAAACTCGATCAGAAACTCTTGAATCCAGAAATAAGGATTTGAAAAAATTATTATTGTAAGTCTCAATACAACTAACACCATGGAAATGATAAAGCAATTGAAGAAATCCTTAATAAAACGGTAATTCTTAAATATAGGAGTGGTGAAAGGGTCGATATTATGTTGAGAAATAACCACTAAGTGTGCATATAAATCCGATTTCGATAATACAGTATTAATATATATTTCTCGAAAATATAAAAATACAAATATCAATGAAACTATTGATGCAATGGTGGAAAACTGGTCAATCACACCTTGTGAACTGAACGATTCCATCATCAGATGAGTAACAACATAAATAAAACCTGGTATATATGAAAAAAATGATACTTTTTGGGCAATTATACCATTTCCTAAAGATACTGAGATTGCTGCCATCATAATAAAAAATGAGTCCGCAAGATGTAATAATTGCTTCATAAATGTTATATCTTTTACCTCATCCACTGCTGATAGCTTGATTATCTCTATGTAAGACACAACTTGGTTCGCAAGACATATCAATATTGATACTAATATCCAAACATGAAATGGACAAAATGATTTGTAGTTTTTAAATGATGAGTAAATAGAGTGGAATAATATTAATAAAAGTACAAAAATTAATAAAACTCTGGACCAATTTCCACCCTCCCATCGGTAGTCAAGGTTAGTATTAGGATTTCGAAAAATCATTTCTGCCTTAGTATCGATTATAGGAGGGCCACATGTGAATATAACAGGAATGTAAACCCCCTTTTCAGATATACTGCCATTAAAACATGTTCGGTTATTAGATGTAATATTTAAAAGTATTCCTTCAAACATTGATGAATTTCTACATAAATCAATCAATCCATTTCCATAAAATTTATTTAACTCATTACTTTTGTCGCTCACCAAAGAAAATGATTGATTATATTTAGAATCCTCGAAACAAACAAAAAATGATCCATTGACCATAAATCCATAAGAACTTAAGAAAACTGAAGGAGAATATGTGTTTATTCGGAGAACTGTTTTAAAACTTAATGAGAAAAGTAATAAATACATACAATAAACTTGGAGATTGTTTCAAATTCAAACAGAAAGTAAAAAAAGGAAATGAAAAAGCCTACTCTTTAAGCAAATGCCAAGGCAAAATCGGGAGAATCCACGCCCTCGACAAGAGTTGAGACTGGAGTCCAGTCAGGTAATCCATTAGATTCGAGATAGGCAACACCATATTGAATTGCTTTGGATTGTTCTTCTTTGGGTACACTCTTACCTGACCACACAAGAACAAATCTTCCGGATCTAATGATATACATTCTGTCAGATGATGACAAAATTGTTGGTTTACAGGCTGGACCTTCAGCAATAACAACAGTTTTGCCATCTTCAATCTTGCAAATCTGCTTGACCATGTTAACCTCGTGTTGATCATCATCTCCTCCTTGTTCAGCACTTGCAATTTCAGTCTCTCCACCAAGTAAATCCCAGAAATCTTGATTGGTTTCCCCATCTTCAAGCCTGACAACTTGTGATTTGGGATCTTTTGATCTCAATCCATCAAGGAAATTCACTCCCTTCATTTTCTCCATTCGGTTGGCTCTTTTGCCAAACCAAATGAAAAACCTGCTACTGGCATGGAGGATAAAGACATCGCCTTGATTGAGAGATGTGCCAACAGGAGGAACTTGTTGCAAAACTGGGTTTTTCCTACCTTTAACATGATACAAGACAACACGGTTTTCTTTTGTAACCTGCTTAAAACCAGAATCAATACCACCTGCCATGTAGCGAATGCCTCCATTCTTTTCAAAGAGTACTCTAAACGCTTCAGATTCGTGATACTGAACTTCTCTGTGTTGAATTGGGGCTCCACCAAAGTAATCGTCCAAGTTAACTGCTTTCAAAGCTGCTGTACCCTTTTCATCAGTTGAGCTCTCAGATCCGAGCCAAAAGTAAATGTGCTGATTAACACGGCGGCTAGTTCCTTGTATGTAGGCATGATAAATCAAATATGAATCTCCAGTGAAAAAGGCCCCAATATCATTCCATCTGACCAACTCAAAATTTTCAACCCTCCATATAATTATCCCACACCAATCTGGCTTGATTGTCTTAAATTGGGAATCAAAAGCACCTTCGACAGACATAAAAGTGTGTTTAAGTAAAGAATTATCGGTATGTCTCAAAATCAGAACCACCTTGTCAACATTTCCAATTGGTTTATTCTCCATAATTCAGAAGAAAATGATCACATGTGTATCAGGTAGTTCAGTTTGAGAATTCTTTGTAATATTCATATATTAATAATAATTCCTATTAAAAAGGGAGATTAATGCGAGAACCATTGGTTTATAAATCAAATGTTCTGAGGACAGAATGGTGTTTTGCAATTTGGTGATATGAGTTTACAGGCCGTTTTTTGTATAGTTTATTGTAAGTCAAGATCCATTTGTATTAATTTCTTTAATTCACAATTCGATTTGTTGAATCTCAAATCTAGTATTAGCCACTTTGTTGCTTAGATTAGAGATGATGTGAATTATTTGATCCTTTGGTAATGTGGTGCATTTGGAGATCTTTTCTTGAATGTCATTTGATAGGCCGAGAAATGATACAAGCAAATCACCATCAAAAAACTCACCGGTTTCATATTCTTTGCCGTTTGAACGGACAGATCTCCAATCATCGCATCGATTGCCAAATATGTCATAACAAATACCTTTCATGATTCTGTACAATTGCAATTCTTCCTCTCCGCATTTTTGAAGAAACACTATTGAGCCATTTCGGCACATGAGTGTTATTGGTGGTGATGCCATTACGGTTTCAATCAATGAACCCAAATTATATGCTGATTGGGTTTTTAATTGGCCGTTTTCAAGTTTAAGTAAAAATGCATTCCCTGTTTTTGATACAGCAAAAAATTGATTGTTTGAGATCGCGGTAGCATATTTCAAAGATTTTGGATTGTAATCCCTGGCTACTTCAGTTATTTCTCCTTCAATAATAATATACAAAACAATTGATGAAAAAGAATCTGAATAAACGAGGTAGCAAGAATTAGGTGAAGTCAATGATGAACATTGGGTGCGTGCTTGAATTTTGGATTTTATTTGGAACACAAATCCGTTCTGTGATTTGGATATCTCATAAATAGAGATAAAATTTGAATGAGATACAGCAACCCAGGTTTTATCGACAAAAACCATACAATTTGGCTCATCAGTCATAGCAAATTCAGTTATTCTATAGAGATCAGAAGTAAAAAGGACTAAGACACCTTTCTTATGAACTGAGCAACCTAAAAGCAAAAAATACTCTTCATTTATAGTTATCCATATTATACACTTTGGAATTTCTCCAGATTTCAATTGACAAGGCTTGATCAAGTTGGACATCAGATAGTAAAAATCATTGTTTTTAGCAACATAAATAGCTGAGCAAGTATTTGAATCAGATGTAGTAGAAAACAATATATCAAATGAACCTTGGTAATGCTCAATAATCGAACTATGATAATTGGACTCAATAATAACACTTTGAACGCTATGATCTGTTAGAATAAGAATAGTCTGACTGCCAAATTCTACTGCATCAATACAAGGACTACAACATATATAGCGCATTTTCCCATCCTCTATAAAACATGGGGTAGCGGAACACAAAAAAGGTTTCCCATCAACGCTTCTTAGATGACCATTATTTTGTGAAGAATCCAATAACTTAAGCAAATGTTCTGAATACAAATATAATCCATGACTAGTACTCAATAATAACTCATCATTGTTATATAATAAAGATATTACCACATGGAATTTTGGAATCTCGAAAGTGTCATTGATTTCAAAATTGTGATTTGAAATTATTACGGAAGATGAATTCCAAAACCCTATTGAACATCTATCTCCATTAATAGAAAATGAAGAAATTTGATTTTCGAAACTACGGCGATTCTTGAATTCAAACTCTGGGGATAAAGCATACTTATAAACATCTTTATCTGTTGTAATAAACAAAAAAGAATTTTTTGTACAAGCATGAGATATGTTAGGCATTTTGACAACTTCGCTACCATTAATAAAGACAGAAAAAATAGTAACTTGAACAATACCGACTCCTTCAATTAACGAAACTAAAATACTAGTTTCTTCTTCGTGTATTAGTTCATTCGATTTCTTCATTAGGTTCATATCGATACAAAATGTTTGGTTGAAGCTAGATACAACAAGATTTTCCCGTATTTTCCATATCCTCATTCCTCCAATAAACGGTATATCCATTGATACTATAGTTGGAGATCCATTTGAAATAGTTTTCATTTTACCAGAATTATGAATCAAATGATTTCTATTCATAAAAATGGTGTTTGATAATGACAAAAATGAATCCCAATAACTAAGCTGTCCACTACTGTACTTGAGAATATGAGAATCATCCCCACACGAATGACAAAAATAGAAATTGTTATCAAGATTAATGATTCTTGGTGAGGATGACGTTGTCTCTATTAATAATCTCTCCATTTTTGGAAGTCCTTTGAATAACACATTGTATATTTTACCAAATTTGTCCGAAACAAATGCATGAGAATCATCAATTAATAATATATTGTGAATTAGTGATATATTGGTGAGATACTCTTTCGAAATAGAAAACCCTTTCACTATTACAATTTTAGAGTTTATGCCAACATAAAACTCATCTTCATTAGTCATACAAAAACATGGTGTTGTTGATGATGACTCTATTTCTGTAGTGGACACAATTGAAACCTCATTATCAGACAAGCCAATTTCAGAAATAACTACAACGTCCTGGAAGTCTAGGGCCAAAAAGTAATATACGTCAGACTTCTTGGTTCCAACAATAGAAAAAATCTCCTTATAAGGAAGGAAAGCAGTAAACTGGTTATGAATTCCTTTTTCATTGAGCAAAAAAACCGAAATAGATCTATTTCTGTTGTGAACAATAAAAGAATTCTTCGCAGAAACCATTATTTGCTGAGAAACATAGCGACCTATTGTATTGCTTATGGTACCTTTTTGAATGCATGTACGCTTTGAGAAATCATATAGCACAATCATTTCATTATTAACCAAAAACGCGTATATTATGCTTTCTGATAATATTATTCTGCATATCTTATCAATAAATCCAAAAACCTTGATTGATTCAATTTTATCTGGTTTCATTCCTCCGATATTCTGGATAATAATTTCATTTCCCCTTATCATAATAAGGTTATTACAAGAGACATCATAATCACAGTCATTTATAGTGTTTGGTGGCTGAAGAGAAAAAAAACCAAAGCTCATGAATCAAAATGGTTCTTTAAATAAAAGGTACTTAGTTGATTCTTATATTTTATGGGGTTGTATTTGAGATTTCTCAATACAAGATCTAGAACTAAACCCATTAGTGCACCATTTTCTCATATTGGATTAAATAACATATGGAAAAGGACATATATACCTCCATGGCCGATGCTTTATCATATTATTGAAATCCTATTATTAGTTTTCTTTTTTTTGAACGTGATTTCTCCCGTTGTCTATGATTATTTTTTGCATAGAAAAGTATTTGTTGATGCATTTTATCCAGAAATTGAAGAAGATTCACCAATATCTGATTTTAACACAATTGATGAAATATTCATAAGATTATCCGATGCCATGCATGCATTATTAACGGATTCTTTTATGGAAGTTCATTTATCTCCTCGAAAGTTTCCCGTTTTGTGCATAATTCAATGGAGGAACGGAACCGTGTCAGAGACAGAGTATCCAAATATAACACTTGATTTTTTCCATCATATTTCCAAAATTACGCCATCTGTTGATTTTTACACTATTTCCAGGGAAAAATCTATTCCAGGATGCAGTAGGTGGGTATTATCTATAGAGATTTATTCTCAAGAAGGTTTATCACAGTTTACAGTAACCCCGAGCATATATCGTACTTATTGTAACAAATCATTCTTTTCCAATATTGTAGGTGAGAAAGAATTTCGTGTTTATACATCCCCAGAAGTTTTGGCACACCAAAAAGAATTGAAAAAGAGACTTGATAATTCCAATTTCTTCCGATCCTTTTCCAAATCCAAGAAAAAGAAGAATATTAATTCGAGAAGGCATTTCTCAAAGAAAGAAACTATCGCTCATTCAATTAGTCCTATCCTTGGTAATAGCACATATGACTACCATTCAATACCATTATATAGAGTAACACTTCATATATCATTATTAGTCATAGTTATTTCATTTATTCATTTGATTTGTATGTTTTCTCGGATAAAGGCTAGATTCCAGAATCATTGTGTTTGGAAAAAAATTAATACAGAGTATAACAATTTAAGTGCATTAGACCAATTTCATTTTTCGATCGGGTATTGGTTTGTTATTGATGTTTTTTCTTCAATTCTTGTGTTCTTTTTTTCTGTATATACCATGTATAGTACTCAAACAATAACACAATTTCCATCCCAACTTTCTGTAGAATTGATGTCTCTTGGTCTAATGCTTTCATTTATTAGGTTTAATCAATGGTTTGGAGTCCATGCACCGTTTTATCAGCTTATTGTTATTTTAAGGCAATCAATGATATATTTATTCAACTTAGTTATTGGAATAATCCCTCTCGTTGTTGGTAGTGTTCTATTTGGTGTGTTTTCATTCGGATTGGTTTCAGATGCTTTTCGATCAGTTCTGAAACTTGTGCAAAGATTCATAACCATAGGAATGGGCGATTCAATTGATGATTTCTATATTGTTATTGATGACGGAACTGAGTTCACTGCCTGGCTTTCATTTTTCTATGTCTCAATCCTGACAGCAGGAGGAATGTGGATTATATTCACATCCTGTATTGCAACTGTAATGTATGTGCATGAAACCTACATCGTAGAACATGATTCGTTTTGGGAGTCATCCACGGAATCTGTGTCAGAAGAAACCTGAATGTATTTGATGATATTACATTGTAAATTTATCAATTTGATTCTTTTTTTGCGGTTTGCAACCAAATTATATTAGCATGGAATATTCATCATCACGTCCTGGTACTCTGACATATTATATAAATGCAGTTGCCCAACAACTCGAACATATGGATTCTACTCTTTATGGAATCGCAATTAAGAATTTTCAGGTCTTCTGCTCGAGAAAAGGCCAGAGTTCGAATCAAGTTAGTGCTGACCAATATCGGGTTGATGAAATTTTTTCTTCGGTTTCTTTTACCACGCTTAAGGATAGCCCATTACTTTCGGTTGTTTTGATCAGTTCATTGATTGAGATTCCATTAGGTGATAAAGAAGCCAAGGCAAGCAGAATGCTTAGAGAAATACAAGGTGTTATTAACATCAAAGACCCTCCTGTTAAGGACCCAATTTTTTGCGGATACTTTAAGAAAATCTTGTTATGGGGATCCAAAGTTTTGAAAAAATCTATTCAGTTGACTCTTCAGCCAATTCGTGAGCAAGCAATCAATTTGATTAAAGAGGTAGAGATAGATTATCGAATTGCTGGGTTCAGGTTATTAACAATACTAATTGAGAATTTTCCTTCGAGCATTGAGTCATCAATGACATACTGTCGTGCAATAGTTATAAAGTCATTTAAGCACCCTGATAAGACTGTCAGAGAGGTTGCAATGACTGCTCTTCAAGCAATTTTGGTTAATGCCGATGATCAGACTCTTCAAGAATTGTGTTCAAATGCAATGAAAGTGTTTACAAAGAGAAAAATGGAATATTATGAAGGAATGAGTGAGGCAATTGGAGCTATTATTGATTCTTACCCTCAAAGTGCTCAGTATTTACAGTTTGATACAATACCACTTGATGCATTTTTGTCAAAAGAGCCTCAGCAAAGAACACCAGCATACTATGCAGTCCCTATTTGCTATAGAACGACACCACATCTCTTTGCGCCGCCGCACCTTGAAACAATGTTCAATAAGTATTTGCCAAATTTGAAGAAGAAAACACCATGCAGAAATGAAGCACTTATTGGTCTTGCCAAGCTAATATTTGAGAAGAAGGACTCCTTCACAGAAGGAGAAATTAATGTTTTGTCAAAGTGCAAAAAGGAGATTTTGGATCCTTCTGAAATGACTCCCGAAAGTGCTATCGCTGTTATAGCCATTCAAACCACACAGCCACAGCAGTTTCAAGTTGAAGCTCACTTTGAGTACTCTTTGATACAACATCCTTTAGTTGCTCACTACTTATCGCTTTTTATTAAAAAGTTTCCTTCTCAAACAGAAGGAATTCATAGGAGAGTGTTATCATATTCAAATGGAGCTCTTCTTTCATTAGCTACCCCTCCAGATCAAGTGATAAAAATGTTTCAAGTGCTCTTAAGCATGAATGTATCAGTGGTTTTGTTCTCTCTTCCTCTTGTATTGGAATATTCTCTTCATCTTACGAGTGGGAATTTAGGGGTTAAGGAAGCAGCGTCGAAATTTATTTTGAATTATCATTCACAAAGGCCCTCAATTGAAATTGCTCAAAGAATGCTTTCAATTATAGCTACTGAAGGAGACACAAATTTGAGAATTATGATTCTGAAAAATTTGCTTCCTGAGCCAAGGCATCCTTCTATTGTTAAGTCATTAAGTGTATTAATTCATGATTTAGAACCAGAAGTTCGATTGCAATCATTAAAGTACCTAACCATTATGTCTGATTTTGCTGGAGTTCCTGAGCTATTAAATGATATTTTGTTAGAAAAAGTCCGTGATTTGCAGCACTCATCAGTTATAATTAAAGAACATATAGAATGTTTTTTAATTGTCAGTTCATCTGCTTTTTCTAATCAATCTGCTCCATGTGCATCAGCGTCAAAACAAGTATTGGTTCCATTTGCTCAATTTTTAATTAAGCACCTAATGTCCTCATCAAAGCGGCTTACCGCTCCTTCATTACAGCTTTTAGCCCAATTATTACCATTGGCTCCAAATGGGATTGATGTAGTATTGTTATCATCCCATATTGCTGCCTCACTTTTACCACACTCATCAAAGAATAGACTTGATGCAGCACTAGATTTATTGATATCAGCATTAGATTACTTTGATTTCAGGTGTCATATTACCACTAACCAGTCTTCTATTATAGTTAAACTTTTACAGATTTCCACTCTTCCAAAATCTCATGTATCAAGGGAAAAGATAATGAAAATAGTTGGTAGTATTGGCGCTGTTAAGCCTTCTTTTTTGCATTTATTACTTGAGAGCCACAGTACCATAAAAGAACAACCTGGGAATATGAATTCGCCTAACCTTTTTATTGCACAATCAAAGTCAAATGACCCCTACCAATCACTAGTATTTGCTTCTATTGGTGTTGCACTACTCAATATTCTTGATATTTTGGCAGATGAACTTCTTTCCACATTACATACACAAGCTATTGATGCTCTATTGACATTTTTGAAGTCATTTCGTCAATTAAATGATGATTTAGAAGCAATATTATTGATGAGGATTAATGCTTTGATTCAAAATGGAGGTACCTCTACAGTTTCTACACTGTTGTCCAATATGGCTACTTTGATTACTGCTTTAGGAGATCGATTTAAACCATTGGTACCACATGTCATTGATTTGGTCTGTAATAAATGGAATACCACAGATCCGGTTGTATTAACAAGAACCTGTGAATGGCTAATGTTGTCAATTCCAGATGCCTTTATTCCATACTTACCCAGAGTCGCATCACTAATGGTGACAGACTTTTTGCTTCTCCCTTCAAAAACAATTGATATAATTATTTCTGCTTTTGTTTCATTTGGAACATCAATAAGTAGTGTGGACCATATTGTCTACCCTCCTTTGCTTGATTGGGTAATTAATAATTCATCTGATACTAATTCTTGCTCTCAAGTTTTAATTAGAATAAGGAGTATTTTTATTAATGGTGGTACTGAGAAATTCTCTGCGCCAATATTTCGAGCAATGATTAAAGCTACTCAAGCGAATAATGCACTTCATAACAAGTGTCTTGATATTCTTTTTGTAGTTGCATTTCATATTGGTAATCAGTTTTTACTTTATATTCAAATGCTATCTGAGGTTTTTAATTTTTCAGCAAATACCCAATTTCAGATGTATGCAGGATGCGTTGAAATTGGTGTTAATCCGCCAAATGATGTAACCCAAATGTTAAGGCCGGCTGAATCGAAGAAACGAATATCTGGACCAGCCAAAACAGTATCAACTGCATTCGTGGTTCCCACTGAACTGCCTAACATTAATCCCCCTCATCACAGTTTCGAAGAAAGTCAGTGGATCACATGGTATGAAGAATTATTCCATCAAGTTGTTCGTTCTTCGGCATCGAGAGCAATTTCTGCATGTACAACTTTAGCTGAACGTCACGCACCTGTTCATGAATCAATTTTTCCGATAGCCTTCGCTCTTGTTTATTATCAATTTGAAACCCAAAATAATGATGGAATGGTAAATATTATTAAAGCAGTGTTCAAATCAACCAAAACACCAAGGCATATACTGAGAAGATTTCTTGCTGTTCTTGAACTTATTGAAGTCCTTGGATCCAAACCACCTGTGTCTGTTTTGACGTTAGCACAAAGAGCAGTGGGTGCAAATAGTATTGCACAAGCTCTTCGAGCATATGAGTTTGTTTTTGAGACAAATGAGGGTGTTACTGAAGATCTTGTTATTCTTAATCAACAGCTTGGTCTTCCTCAAGCCGCAAATGGTGTTCTTAGATGTACTGCTCAAAGAGGAGCCATAACAGGCCAAGGTGAACTGGCTGAAAGATTGGGCCTTTGGAGTGAAGCTTTAGATAGTTACACAGTAAAACTTGAGCAAGATCCCACTGATTCAAAGTTTATTGAGGGAAAAATGAAATGCTTGGATGCCTTGAATCGATATAGAGAGTTGAAAGATTGTTCACAAGATCCTCAATGGATTGTTTTTCGAGCATCAGCATTATGGGGACTGTTTCAGAATCAGGGTTTTCTTGAAGAAACCAAATTACTTCAAGCAAATACTCCTCAATCAAAGTTTTTCAAACTTCTAAGTTACGTTATGACTGATCAGTATTCAATGGCAAATAAACTATTATCTGATATCAAATCAGAAAAAATAGACAAACTATTTCCAATGATATTCGAGGATTATGAAAGAGCTTTTGCTGATGTTGCTACTGTATCTGCTCTAAATGAAGTTGAGGATGTAATGTCTTTTATGAAAGCTAAGAAGATGGCTGATGTTCCAATACCAATTCAAAAAGAATCTGCTCAAGCAAAAATGGAAAAAATCAAGCAAACCTGGGATCATCGTTTTTCCCTTTTGCCTGATGATCCATCGGTCCTATTTACTCATTTAAGAATTAGGTCTTTAGTACTAAATTATATTGAAATGAAACCTCATTGGCTCAGACTTTTAGACTGTTCTATAAAAGGTTCACGCGTATCATTAGCCCATACTATACTTGAGCAATTGACAATAGAATCACCAAATGATGAAGATCTTGAGTTTATCAGTAGTAGAATACAGTGGGCCCAAGGTAACCAAGATATTGCCATTCAGAAATTATCCCTTTTATCTCAATCTCAATCATCAATTTCAGCTACTGCACAATTATTGCTCGGTCAATGGTATACAGAATTAAATCGGCTTGATGAAGCTCTCATTCATCTCAAAAAATCTGTAGAATTGGCTCCAAAGAGCGCTGAAGCATGGAAATCTTGGTCTCAATTGAACTTAGTATTATTTGAGAGCACATCAGAGCAATCATATATAGTTAATTCTTTTGAAGCATCATTGAATGGACTTCAACTTTCACCAAGTGATCCTCTCGGCTTTACATTAAGAATATTGTCAACTTTGTTTAGAAGAGGAAGTGCAGAAGTATATTCGTTGTTTAGAAAGAGGATTGAATCAATCCATGTTTATGTTTGGATACATGTTTTGCCACAAATTATTGCAAGATCAAATTCGGAAGATACAGAACTTAGAGAGATTATTCTCTCTTTGCTTCTTTCCATTGGAAAACATCATCCTCATGCGGCAATTTATTCTTTAATGGTTCCTCTTAAAAGTGATACATCAATAAGACAACAAGTTGCCTCAAAAATATTTGATCAACTGAAGTTATCATATCCAGATACTGTTGAAGGAGTTTTAACCTTTTCAAATGAATTGATACGTGTTGCTGTTACATGGTGGGAACTCTGGTCGACTCAACTTGATGAAGCCTCAAGGGCATATCTTTTCCGTAATGATCATAATGAAATGCTCTCATTATTAAAGCCATTACATGAAAGAATATCTAGAGAGCCGCAGACATATTTTGAAGTAGTATTTATGAGCGCTTTTGGACAACAACTTAGCAATGCAGAAGTCTGGTTAAAGCGATTTGAGTCAACCCATGAAGAAGAAGCGTTGCTTCAAGCTTGGCAAATTTATATTTCCATATTCCATCAGTTAAAGCCAATAATTGCCGAAATGAATGAGATCCCATTGAAAGATGCATCTCCAACACTTGCATCACTCAGGAATATCCCACTAGCTGTTCCAGGAACATATGTTTATGGCCAACCAATTGTTTGCTTTAGAGAAGTTGGTTCTATTCTAACAGTTATGAAATCCAAGCAAAGGCCAAGAAGAATGGCTATTTATGGTGACGATGGAAACAAATACACATTTTTATTGAAAGCACATGAAGATACAAGGCTCGATGAGAGAGTTATGCAATTGTTTACTTTTATTAATACTCTAGTTTCTCATTCGAGTATTTCAATGAAGAATCGATTGACAATAACAACATATAAAGTCATACCATTAACAGTAGAAGTTGGCTTAATTGGCTGGGTACCTGATTGCAATACATTATATGATCTTGTTAAAACAAGAAGAGAGAAACTTGGAATACCATTAGAAATCGAGTATCAAACAACATTGAAAAGTTCTCCAAACTTTGAAAATCTTCCAACCAACGATAAGGCTTTTGCATTCAAGAAAGGCCTTGCCACCACAAAAGGTGATGATTTGAAAATCATTATGCTTACCCAATCTGTTGACTCTCAACATTGGATTGAACGGAGAACGGCCTATTCAACATCATTAGCAATGACATCAATGGCAGGGTATATTTTGGGTTTGGGTGATCGGCATTTATGTAATATTATGATCAAATCTAAAACTGCTAAATTAGTGCATATAGACTTTGGTGACTGCTTTGAAGTAGCAATGCATAGGGAAAAGGCTCCAGAAAAAGTACCATTTAGATTAACCAGGATTCTTACCAATTCTCTTGAAGTCTCAAAAATTGAAGGTACTTTTAAGTCATGTTGCCAAAATGTTATGGGCTTAATGAGAGATAATGGAGAGCAAATAAATGGTTTGCTTGAAGTTTTCATTTATGATCCACTCTTACAGTGGATTGATCAAGCATCTGAAAGCTCTTCTGTAGCAATAATTGGAAGAATCAAAGATAAACTAAGCGGTAAAGATTTTACCAAAGAAAAGCTTGGTGTTAATGAACAGGTTGATCGATTAATTCAAGAAGCCACTGATGTTAAAAACCTTTGCCATATGTTCAGAGGATGGTTCCCATGGTGGTAAGCGATATGTAAAAAGCAATTCTAAAATGTCTTTATAGATTGTTATCATTAACAAAAGGGTGCTGAAGTGCTTCTTGTGATGATGGTCTCTTACTGGGATCGATTTGAAGCAAAAGTTTTAAAAATGAAGCAAAAACAAGTCTCTTTGCTTTTTCTCTGGCCTTTTCTTCTTTGGTCCGTCCAAATCTTAATTCATAATCCAATATGATATTCTCAAGAGTATCTTTGGTGAAATAATCAGAAAAACCATTCCTTTCTGAGGCTTTAACAGTACCATCGGGGTTGAAATACTCATTCTTGAATTGGGATTGGGCTACAAAATCACTGGGAAATGGACCAATAAATTTGGAAATGTATTCTAATAAATGACCAGAACTCTGTCCAGGAAAAAGGGGGATCCCAATAAAAAGCTCGAAAGCAACACAAGCTGTGGCCCATATGTCAATTGGAAACCCATGAGGAAGCTTCAATACAATCTCAGGAGCTCTATAATACCTGGATACAATATATGTTGAATATTCCTGATTGGCTAATCTTGATGATCCAAAATCAGATATCTTGACCTTCAAAGATGTTTCATCAAAAAGAAGAATGTTCTCAGGCTTAATATCACCATGAATGATATTGCAATTGTGCAATTCATTTAATCCAGAAAGAATTTGACGAGTTACTGAGCTTACAATCTCAATTGGAAGCCCATAATGATTCCTCTTGGAAATCACATGATATAGGTCTAAAGACAGGAGTTCAAATATGATGATAATGTGACCATGATGAACAAAAGAATCTATGTATTCAGCAATATGGTTGTACTTATTATTTGATCCATTGTTTTGAATCTGTGTGTTAGTATTGCTAAATAAAAGCGAAAACATACGTGCTTCAAAATCTTTGTCTCTTTATGGGCCAAAGATCTGAATTCTGCTTTTGATTTGGTGATTTTCATTGCAAAGTGTTTCAAATTAGTTGTGTTAAAAACTTCAAAAACAGATCCAAACGAACCAGAACCAAGAAATCGAATTAGCCTATAAGAGTTTCCTTTTATATCGTTAATTATATCATCTTTGCGGACTATTAGCTCCCAATTCACGTTATCATGATTAAAATTGGTCTTGGGCTCAAAAGGAAACGTGAAAACTATTTTTTCTTTCTCCTCCATAAAAATGTTCAAGTTACTGTTTTACTCCAATTTTCTCAACAACAAGCTTGAAGGCGCTGATGTCTGTGAAAACATTCAGTTCATAAGGCCATTCGGATTCGATTTTGTTTGAAATAACATTTATTGGGTCTTCGCTTCCATGGAAAAACACAAATGGTGGCATTACATGAATCGAATATGTTTCTGTGACGCTTGACGCTTGTTGATATGAGGTTAGTAGAGAATGAAGAACATAGTAAAGTTTGAGAGTATCTCGATCTGGTCTTGAACCAAGCTCATTTAAGCATGTTTCCGCAATCATTCCAACAATACTTGGATTTTGTTTAAGATGCTTTCTAATACATGATTCCATATCTTCTCCGGTCCATATCATTCTTAAGATATCTGATGCATACCCTTTTATTAATAATGACTTATTAAGATTCTGAGAGATATTTTGTGAGAAAGTATCTATTGATGGTGATGAAGATAATTTATGAAGAGTAAGATAATACCCAAAACTATTCTGGAATGCCTCAAGACAATAAAAATGACTAGAATGACTATTGCCAATTCTAGAATAATCGATATTCAACCTACATGAACAGCCTTTTGTAGTTCTAAACTTTAAAACACTGCACTTAGCTGTCATTCTCACACTTCCATCTGCACCTGTTACTTTGGATGCTTCAATGAAACGGGGTGAATAAACTTTCATTCTATAAATTCTGGAGAAAATCCTAAGTTGAGAGAATGTTGATGAAACAAACTTAGAAATACCGAAAACACATCCAAAAGAATGATGTGCTATAGCGGTAAGTCTCTTAAAACTTTGATCATTACCAAAATGAATAATACCTTTGGAAGAAAACACAGCCTTTCCTACAACTGCGGCTTTTTCGGCTGGGAGTGGTTTGATTTCTCTTTTAGACATGAAAAATATGATGTATGGCCTTTTCATTGCTTGATCTATACAGCATTGTATAGCTGGAACAACATCCAAAGGGGTATCAGGTGTGGTGGGAGGAATTGTTCTTGAAAATGCTGGTATTGCATCTAATAATCCAGATAGTTGAGATCTATTTAATTCATATTGCTCACTAATAACAAAATCGCTCGGTGATACAATATTCTCACAAATAGGAATTGAATCCTTAACGAATAAAACAGAAACATATTCTGAAACTCCAAAAACAACAGCTAAATCATCAGAATCAAGAGATTCGATAAAAATTTTCAAAATATTGATCGAAATATCATGAGGAAAGGATAAATCTATCACTAAAAAATATAATTGGCTCTGACGACTCCCATTACCAACAAAAACACTTCCTTCAATAAAATCAGCACTAGGAACACAAATAGGGCACTCAGAACCACCATTTTTTATAGGAAATTTATAGCAAGTACATTTCTCACATTTCTCTTTTGAACAAGATCTCTCATTGATATTTGATATCTTATAAGACTTTTGAACAAATCCAAATGGAATATTGCATCCTTTTGGGGGAAAATACTGAGTCCCGAACTCTATTGACATTTGGCACTTTTCTCTACCCTCATTTTAAAGGTGAATCTCAACAATTGGATATAAATGATCATATAGAGAGTATTGAGATGATTTTGAGAAATAAGAATCGATATTATCGATACTTGGATAGTTTTAGAATTCAAGAACAACAAACCATGGTTTCCTTTTACTAATAACATCAGGATATATATGGGTTTTGAGCATAATCAATATAAGTTTTTTTAGGATTTTTTTTGCTATTCTCTTCTTTATGGCGTTTCTTATTACATGATGATGAAGATGAAGAAATATCTTTCCTATTCTTTTGGTTGCCAATAATATATGAATTCATCGCTAAAACGATCATAAACATTCCAACAGTTGAATATAAGAGTACTGAATTCGACTTGTATTGTTTGTGATCATTATTTGATTGATCACTTGATATTGATGGCGTTCTTTCAATGAAATCAACAGGAGATGATCGTGGATTTGTTTTCTTTGTTTTTTGTGAATTAAATGGGGTATGCACTGGGAAGAGAGTTTGATGTGGAGTATGTTCTGGGAAAAGAGTTTGATGGGGAGTATGTTCTGGGAAGAGAGTTTGATGAGGAGTTGGTTCTGGGAAGAGAGTTTGGTGAGAGCTTTGATCTCCAAATGATCTGTATGGTGTAAGGTGGGGTGAATTGATTTCTGTCATGACTAATGTTAACTGTGGAGAATAAAAAGGTGTTTGATCAATTGTCCTGAGAGGTGTTGACAATGGAAAATCGGCATTACAATAATGAGAATTGAAGAATTGTATTTGATAAGTACCTATATTGATTAATGAATTATTGTAATATACTAATGCAGCTGATCCACTAGAGAACTGTCCATAATGATTAATGAAACAATGAGATAATTCAAGATAACCTGAATACAAGTGAAAAAGAGTGTACTGATTCATATTGAATATGCAATAAAGTATTTGTAAAGCACCCGAATCAATATGAAACACTGGATGATAACCAGGACTGAAATTATGAATAATGTTAACAAATGACATTGATCCTGTGTAAAACCAGAAACCAATACAAAGATAATCAGATACAATATTGTTGGAGAAAGTACAATGTAAACATTTGAATGTTGATGAATAATGGATCCCAATGCCAGATGACTCAAGAGCTTTGTTCATTGAACTGTTTGTGTTGTAAACTATCTGATTACCTGATTGTATATAAATTGAGTACTTTCCAAATGTTGTATGAGAACAATAAGATACTGATAGATACTCCATTTGATTCTCCTGAGAAGCATAAAGAAAGGCAAAATGAGCATAATTTTTTGCTCCACATGAACATCTATTGGCACAAATCTTTCTGAGAAAAGAATTCAAAGAATTAAACCATATTGCACCTCCATTATTTGCTATACAGTTATAGAACATTGTGTAATTAACATTCATTGAGAAAGACCCTCCATTAACATATATTACACTTCCATCTCCAGAGTATAGAGAAGATCCGGAGAAAAAACAGTTCGAAATATTAATATTTTTTTGATAATAATACCTTCCCAAATCATTTTTTTCCATATCACAGCCCTGACAAAGACTCACAATATTCCCATTTCTAATAAAAAGAGGTATGAAAAACGATTTCAAAAACTTTGTTTGTTGTTTTTGTTCATTTTGAATTGAGCAACCGCATTGTATAATGAATACAAATAATGTGATTATGTTCGAAATCGTGTTATAAGAATTATTTTCATGTGTTAACATACTATTTTTGCTTTTTTGAGTTCTTTTCACCTGAATGAAAAAAGAAAAAAACAGAAAAAGGATAATTTGGTTGGAAAAACATGAAAAAATGATATCAAAAACAAAGACGGCCATTATTAGCTTTTTCAAACACACAAATAAGATCTTGTTAACATAATTCATACTGAATAAAAATTTCACAATAATTGATGAATCAGAAAACCAACATGAATCCTCAATAATAAGTTTATAATTTTGCATTTTTCTAGAAATACTGTTTTCATTATGGTTTTTGTATATAGTCCAATTTGGTGTGCATGAGGAAAACCCATTTTTCATTATTTGAAGTGGAATTTTTTCAACATATTAGAAAACTTCTGCTCGATGGAATTTCAATTATGAAATTGATTATTCTGACAGTGTCTTTATATATGATGATCATATAAGAAAAAAGAGCTCAAAAGGTGATCTGTAATATTCATTAAGACCACAACTTATAATACAAATATGCGCACCAAGGGCTTTTAATGGAATATATATACCAAATCGAAACTCAATATGATTTTTCTAGAATAAAATTAAGCCAATCAAAAGGATCAGTCCACTTCCAATTCCTAAAATATAAGATGATAAAAGAATAAGGGCTGTTAGAATGATAATAGAAACTTTTTGGTTCAAATGGCTGAGTTACATTATCATCTGAAGTATAGCTATTGTTGCAACAGTGACTACAAAGAGTTGTTTTCTATTCCTATCTTCATTGGTACAAGCTCCTGAATGCTCATTATATAAGTGAAATGGTCTGATTTTAAATATCAATAAAACTTTGTTGTTAAATTGGGTCATTTACTGGAAAAAGCGGACATATGTACAGATTTAACACATTAGAAAGTTAATACCTACCTTAAAATATATAAGACAATATAACAATTTCGGTTCATAATTCATTTAAAGAATTAAACTATTGGAATCAATATTATTTATGAGAATTTTTCAAAATGTTTCTGGGAATAATGTGTTATTGTATGTACTCTGTAAGTGTATGTAGAAGAGTAATCAATATACTATAAGCCAGAATTGAGTGTCAAAAGTCGTGCATTTTTTTGCGCTTTCATGAGTGACTTCCAGCAGACCGCGGAGATGAGTCCAATTTTGGCGCGAACTTTGTCTTGACATCAAGGTAGCTTTTGTTCAAGGAATCAAAAATAAGAATTGAATTTGGAATAGAAATGGATATTGAATCGCAAAGATAGGAACATTAATTGCAACGTCCTTGACACACTCA
>Ga0209639_1000371_pt1 | contig 66927 bp, 32 predicted proteins | sample EPASupsiteHSE605_FD_187268 | JGI IMG/M metagenome (GOLD analysis project Ga0209639, IMG submission 187268) | Bioremediated contaminated groundwater from EPA Superfund site, New Mexico - Sample HSE6-05 (SPAdes) (version 2) | ecosystem: Environmental > Aquatic > Deep subsurface > Groundwater >... | reverse complement strand
GTGATTCATTATTATCAGAATCCAATCCCAATCATCCTATCAAGCGAGAATCATATTTATGCAATAATGATTCATTGTTATCAGAATCCAATCCCAATCATCCTATCAAGCGAGAATCTAGTTTATTAAGACCAAACGAATCATATTTATGTGATTGTGATTTATTATTGTCAGAATCCAATTCCAATAATCCTATCAAACGAGAATCTATTTTATTTAGATCAAATGAATCATATTTCTGCCATAGTGATTCGATTAGTGATTCATTATTGTCTGAATCCAATCCCAATCATCCTATCAAGCGAGAATCTAGTTTATTGAGATCAAACGAATCATATTTGTGTGATAGTGATTCATTATTATCAGAATCCAATCCCAATCATCCTATCAAGCGAGAATCATATTTATGCAATAATGATTCATTGTTATCAGAATCCAATCCCAATCATCCTATCAAACGAGAATCTAGTTTATTTAGATCAAATGAATCATATTTCTGCGATAGTGATTCATTGTTATCAGAATCCAATTCCAATCATCCTATCAAGCGAGAATCTAGTTTATTTAGATCAAATGAATCATATTTCTGCGATAGTGATTCATTGTTATCAGAATCCAATCCCAATCATCCTATCAAGCGAGAATCATATTTATGTGATAGTGATTTATTATTGTCAGAATCCAATCCCAATCATCCTATCAAGCGAGAATCTAGTTTATTGAGCTCAAACGAATCATATTTATGCAATAATGATTCATTGTTATCAGAATCCAATCCCAATCATCCTATCAAGCGAGAATCTAGTTTATTGAGATCAAATGAATCATATTTCTGCGATAGTGATTCGATTAGTGATTCATTATTATCAGAATCCAATCCCAATCATCCTATCAAGCGAGAATCTAGTTTATTAAGACCAAACGAATCATATTTATGTGATAGTGATTTATTTGGTGATTCATTATTATCTCATAACAGTTTTTATTATCCATTTATTCGAGAATCTATATTTATGAAGACAAATGTTTCTTTTGAGTCTAATTTTTGTTATGATATTGCCTATAAAGATTCATTTATATCTGATAGGAAGCTTCCCCTTTCTTTAGTTAATGGATCCATATTTTCTCTATTTGATGAATATATCAAAACTCATTTATGTAATGGAGATAGTTACAAGAGCCATTTCTATTCCCCTAATCGAAGGTTTTTTGATAAACATATTTCTGAGGAGTATTCAGCACAAAAAGTTATTCCTAATTATAAAAATGACTGCCCACAGCTTTCATCTCATTTTCGATACATAAATCATGCAAATCATCCATTCCAGTTTTTTGCAAACTCTCAGAACTCTTCAGAATATCATCCGATTATTTCTGTTTTTCCAAAATCAAACGAGTTATTATTATCTCTTCTAAATCGTCATTATTTTTGGGTGTGTTATGTTGATTCGATGAGTTTTCGGAATGGATTTCAAAGAGACTCTATATCTTTTCTATTTAATAATCCTATGTATTTTTTAGATAATGGAACATTTTTGTGTCAGAATAAATATATTGATTTTGCTGAAAATTCTACATATATAAAATCTTTGAAAGTTACATATCCTTCAAAAGCAGTCAGCCTTGAGGCTGAATATGAAAAGGATATGTATAAATCGATACCAATTAGTTTATTATCAAATCTTTTAAATTCAATCAATTACCATCCAATACATTCTGATAAAACTGAAAATGAATCCTCTAATTACCAATTAATTAATACAAATACCCAAAAAATCAAAAATCTTGGTCATTTGACTAAAAGAAAAAAGTATTTGTCTCGTCATAGGTTTGAGTCCAAAAATTTAAACACAAAGGTAATAAAACCACCCCCAGCTCTTGATATACCCCAAATATCTACAATTAATCTCGTTCCGCCACCTGAGCTATCTATACCACAAATTAAAAAGGAAGAAATACCATCAGCCAAAAATTATTTATGTTTTGGTGATTCAATTGGTTTTAAGAAGGCGCAGAAGATCATTTCTTCTCAATGTCCATTTGATTATATTTTTGATAATTCCGAATCTAGAACCATTTTCCATTCTCAATGTTCGTTTTTACATGGATTTCAATTACTTTGCAAAGAATTTAGCAACTCTACAGTGTTTTATTCCAATTTAGTATATCCAATAACAAAAAATGAAGCACTATTTCGGATTTTGATTCCAATTTGTTCAAAATCATCAATCATTAACAGGAGAAATGAACTAATGAGCACATCCATTGAGTATCTTACATCAATTCCTCGTCCTCTTAACCTTAGTGTTATCAAGAATTTGGCTGTATATTCTGGAGATTTGAAAGAGAGTTCATTGAATGAAATTCGTTCTGTATTTAATTATTGTTTTGTTAATATTTTTGGGCAACTAGTAACCCATAGTCGAATTTACAATCTTTATGATATTAAATCACTTAAGTGTTCAAAAGCTCAGTTCAAAATTATTTTTGATTCAAATAGTATTCTTTTTGATTGCTATAACTCCAAATCTGCTAATGATTGGGTTTCTTTTTTAGAATCATATCGGATTAATCCCGATGGTTTTATTCTCCAAACATTGATACATTATTTGAGTAATGGAAAAGGAATTTGTTCTGCAATTGTATCATATGATATGTGTTTAATCAGATCAATTATGCCCATGGTTTCAAAAGAGTGTTACAAAGAGATTTTTAATGTATTTCTTGAACAAGGGAAAATATCGTTTTTATTAAGAACGCTGATACTTTGTTCATATGACATTGTGTACCCAAAACACTTATTTGATTCTAAATCAGTATATTCCGATTTTTTGGTGGATATGTTTTCATATTTATCAAGTGAATGGTTATTGGAAATAAATCGACTTATGAAGGGCTGTAAAGCTGCTTCAAATGATTTCATTGAGATATTGACTAATCATATCAGCACTCTCCCCAAAGAATCTATTTTAATTATTCGATCCATTATGCTGATTTCCCTAAAAACCTTTTATAATGATGCTTTGGCTTTTAATAATGTAATCTCATTAATACAAAATTCTTATAACAAGAATATCATCCATAAAGATAACCCGATTATTAATCATTCATATTCACCACATGATTGCAGAAAATTAGTGGAGTACCTTCATCAACTAGTATCTAACCCTTTTGAAATACTAGTTCCAACAAATCATTCATCTAACACTCCATATCTTAATGCTTTGGTGAAACAAAACACTTCACAGATTGTAAAAAAATTACTAAACATGATAGACGAGCCAAACGAACTTCATCCTCTCAAATTCTCATATTATTACTCATTTAGGTATATTTTATCTAATGATTATCAAATTCTGGTCCCTCATCCAATTCAAACACAACAAAAAATTGAAGCAAATGAAATGTATCCATCAAAGAAAGAAAACTTCGGGTTGGACCCTAAGCACTCATTGCATTCAGGACAAAATGGATGATTTTTCAAGGCCCGATTTAAGCAATTATTGCAAAAATGATGATTGCACGGTAAATAACATATATCATTACTTTCTTTGTTACATATTAAGCAATTATCAGCAATTGATCCAAGTGTCATGATAGATGAGACAAAGCTTCGATAATAATGAGATACAATATCCAAATCCCATAAAAGGTTTGCTATGAAAAACACTTTAGCCATAGCGTATAAGGTAGAAGACGTATTCCCCTTACCCATGAAAACTTGAGTAAATGAGCACTTAGAATTATTTAAGTATGAAATCCAGTAATTTGTCACAGAAACAGTTCTTACAATTATTAAAACCCTGTATGCAATACCAAAAGACCCCTTTTTGATGCTTAGCATGCTTATAACACTGAGACCCAGCACCAGCTCTTTCACTGATAAGAAAACTAAAAAATACACCAGTGAAAGTACTAATGATTTGGCCATTGTTGAAAGCAAATTAATACCGTTATCCAAAAATAATTTGGAAAACTTGGGAGACAAATATAGCCCACAATATACAGCCATCATTATTGATATTCCACTCTTGACTATCATTTCTTTCTTCGGAACTGGATATGACGGATTTTCGAGTAATTTTTCAATAGTTTTATGAAGATTATACTCAAGAAAGAACAAATAGAACAGAAATCCCAGAAATGGTAACGCAACTGAAGATACACCAATCAACCACAAACCGCAGAAAAGAACAAAAGAAAGCATCCCAAACATAGTGTAGTTACGAGCAAAAGCTCCTTCTGTCGTCCAAACTTCATTCGTTTTCATTGCTTGATCGTTAAGATATGTTGAACTACAATAAGAGCCTAGTTTGCAAGTTAGCAGCGCCTGCTATAGGCTGCGATTACTTTGAGATGTATATTCTTGCTTTTTTGTTTTTTTTGGTGAGCCTTTCATGTTTATACCTGATAATTCATTATTTTCGATCGAAAATGTGGTCAAAAACCAAAGGAATTAACTTTCATGTGATTTATTGGGGTTTTATGATGATTTGGTCTCTTTTTAGATCATGTTTACACCTTTATCCGTTCCCATATACATATAAGACTTTTAATCTGTGGTATATCAACGTTAACAACATTATTTTCTATTTAACTTTATCAATAGTTATATTTATAATATGCGAGCACTATTTTCAATATCGGAACCCTGGACCTGGAGCTGATTGCTTTTTCAGAGTTTTCCTTTTGATATTTTTGGGTGTGTTTTTGTATTTAGGAGTGCTTCTGTCATACACTTCTGGTGTCCCTTCAGGAGTTGACTCATCTCTCATGTACTTATGGCATGGATGCGTTTCATTATTATTTGGGATTTTCGTACTTGTTCCTTCTCTATCTTTGATTTCTGCGATTTCGTACCCTGTTGTTCAGCCTGAAGATGCATCATGTGTTAGCAAATCCAAATTAATCGTGTGGACATCATTCTCTATCCTCTTCGTGAGATCAATGTACAATATTCTGAACTTTTTGGGATATAACCCAATACTCAAGTGGTACTTCGAGGATATGAATGCTCCAACAGATACACTGTCTCGGTCAAGGAGGATTTTCGGGTTCTCATTCAGCTTCATTTTCACTTTCCTTCCCACACTTATGTCAATGCTAGGCGTGTATGTGGTCTTCAAGCATGATATTGACTTCCTTGACGATTCTTTCTACGCTGCAGCAAAAAGTGACACCGAATCTTACGTAGCTTAGATTAATATGCGAGAATCTTCAAGCGATGATATATTCTATTTACAATGGTACAATGTATCACCCAAGTTCAAATGGTTTTATCAGCCCCACAGGTTAATTTTTCTATCATTTTTAGTTTTGTTTCTTGTATTTGTTCGTCCAAGCACATTGTTAGGGAAACTTGAATGCTTTTGGTTTATCGCATCAATATGCCTTGCGACATGTTTACAAGATGGGCCGTTGGTTCGTCCCCATCCGTTTTTTTGGAGGATGGTTCTTGGGTTTACGTTCATACTCATAATTACTTTTATGGGAATGATTTTTGTGGAAAGATCGACAATTATAGCCTTTTTATCTGCGCTGACTCCAAATTCAGCAGGAGATATTCCTCCAGACCGTGACTATTCTATTGGATGTGAGATTTATGATCGAAACCATCCGTCTGATCCTTGGCATAACGTTAAGACTATATGCTTTGATGTTTTTGTTCCAGCTCATTTTTTTGGCTGGATTGCACAAGCAATAATATTAAGGAACACTACTCTTTGTTGGATTATATCCATTATGTTCGAGTTTGTAGAAAGATCCTTGAAACATTGGTTTCCAAACTTTGCTGAGTGTTGGTGGGATAGTGTTATTCTAGATGTTCTTCTGTGTAATGGAATAGGTATATGGATTGGAATGAAAATTGTTGATTATTTAGCTTTTGTTCACTGGGATAAAAGGCTTTTTTCAGATATATTATCGGGCCACGAGAAAATAAAGCGCACCTTAAGCCAGTTAACCCCAAGATCATACAGAAAATATGATTGGAAACCATTAGCATCACCAAAAAGGTATTTTGTCTATATATTCATCATTGTTGCACTTGTAATGCTCGAGATTAATCTATTCGGACTTAAAATGGTACTTAAAATAAGCACAAAGAATCCGCTTGTAGTGGTTCTGCTAGGCTTGCATCTTCTTATAGGGGTTCCTGCAACAATGGACTTCTATCTCTTTGCTATTAACGAAAAAGAATCTATAGGAGCTTTTGGATCTTCATGTATCATCCTTGATATTGTAGAATTAATGTTGATAATTCATTGTGGAGAAGGTTATTTCGATGCCCCAACACCTATTCATATCAAGTACTCTGTTCTGTCCCTAATTGCAGTACTCACCATCTTTCCTATCCTGTATTTTAGATATAACAATAAATCGCATGTAGAATAACCAGTTTTTATGAGTTTATACTCAAGGCTCTTCAGCAAGAAAGTTGTTGCTGGCGTTGAAATTGGCGGCCAAACAGCTGCTGTAGCGATTTCTAGTGAGTTGGGGAAGTTTATATGGAAAAAGAAAGGGATTCCTACAAGGGTTCCAATTAAACCTTCTGAAGCGATTGAAAGTATCACAAATGCTATAAAAGAATCCAAATATGATATTGAATCTATTGGAATTGCTTCTTTTGGTCCTCTTGATCTAATTCATGGGAAAATGGGGAATACCCCAAAACCATTATGGGGTGGTTTTCCGCTTGTTGAAGAAATGCAAAAGAATTTCCCTGGTATACCTATCATTCTGGAAACGGATGTCAACGCACCCGCATACAGCGAATATTTAGAGTTTTCCAAGATAAACCCTGAAATCAAGAGCCTTGCATATGTAACCATTGGCACTGGTGTTGGCTTGGGATTGTATTCTGATGGAAAACCATACCACGGCACAATGCATCCTGAATTTGGCCATGCATTCCCCCGAAGGATTCCCAATGATACATATATTGGAAACTGTCCATTCCACAAAGATTGCTTCGAAGGGATGATTTCTGCTCTAGCTCTTGGATCACGTCTTAATGTAGCTCCTTCTGATATCCGATATGTTAAAAATGATGATCCAATCTGGGATACATTCACAAAATATGTTGCCCAAATGGTATCTGATGCCGCAATGGCTTATTCTCTCGATGTCTTTGTGTTGGGAGGAGGTATTGCCACTGCCAAAGGAAGAGAGTTTATTTTTGATAAGATTCAGCACGAGACATCGAAAATTATCAACAACTATATCAAAGTACCTTTGGTTTCGCCTCCTCATAATGGACAAGATTCTGGCCTTGTAGGTGCCTGTGCCCTTGCACTTCATCATGATATTTTTAAGCGTAAATAAGAGAAGTGTGTTTTTTATTTTCCACAACGCTGTTCTGTATGTTGAAAGAGCTGTATAGCTTTAATAATGGAATGATCTGTGCAATGCTTAACTCTTCCAGCGAAGAATAGAGTAGCTAGATCAAGTTTCCACGGGAAAAAGCCACAAATGTTAGGATATTTTGAGTAAAATATGGCTAAGTCAATTGGTGATGAGAGATTCAAAGAATGATCCAATGGAGTTTTAGTTTCCATTTCTTTTTGAAATGTTTGCTTCACCGAGAGATCATCATATATCCGGATCTTATCGGATTTGAGAATCGATGCCGGTTCTCCGTATGGAAAATAAATCGAAAGATTGGTAATTTCTGGTATTTTAACTAATAAATGTATAACTGAATTAATTTTCTGTATATATTTTTCGGGAAACCTCGTATCAAATACGAGGGCCACATGATTGGGTGATTTGCCCTTTTGAAAAAGCTCAGATAATGCCGGATGAGCAAACCGGAATATCTGAGAAACAAAGTTGCTAATAATTTCTTTAGCATAGGTATAAACAATTATTAAAAAGTGTATGAAATATAGAATAGCATGACGAATCAGTCTTTCGACCCAGCCCATTCTATTCTAGTCTGGTCAAATCCGTTACGATTAAATAAAATCACTTTTAATACAAGGTGAAACAAAGCTCTATTAGGGCGAATGGTGTGGATACTATCACTGCTATTGGACCGTATGGGAGTGGATCGAATGAGAAAATTGGAATTTCCTCTGTCAAAATAAAGTAAAGTGTGTACATTAAAAGGACTCTGAGAGAAAAAAAGAGCGACTTTCTACTGCGCGAAACCAAAAAATACAACATTGGATCAAACATTGATAAAATGAATCCATATAGGTATCTTTGTTTAACTTTTGTCTCATTTAAGAAGTAAACGAAACACCTAGCGATTCCTAGCATGTGCAAACAGCTGAAAACACGCTGAAATACTTGAATCTGAATAAAATGCATCCATGTTGCGCTAAATATCGCAAAAAAGACAAAAAAGCACAACAAAGACGCAAAAGAATTGAAAATAGAAAGTTTTCCATACAAAATAAAGGAGCTTCCCTCAGACATCCCCCATATCGCCAATATCAGAAAAATCAGCTTTGCTTTACGAATACATTTGAATCCTATCATAAACCACCAATAACACTGGAAAAAAAACCAATAAGGAAACTGATAACTCGAAAAAATGGCCCTATAGAGCCAAAGCAAAACTACCCTTATATTAGGACGATCAGAGAACATTTCTGTCACTTTTATCGTGATAATAATCGTGTTTGCGGTTTGGTCGACCTTTTAAGAAATGTCCGGCGCACGTAAGAAGTGGACCAAGTCAGTCAAGAAGGATAAGAGGGAATGGTCTCCAATCCTTCAACCCGAACAAGCAGAAGAAATCATGAAGTCTGTTCCAAAATCTAAACTTATTACCCCAGCCAAGCTTGCTGAGCGTTATAAGATTACTCTGACTGTAGCTAGAAAGGTTCTTGCCACCCTTGAGGCAGAAGGAAAGCTTCAATCATCAATTTCCCATTCTACTCTCCATGCTTATAGCTCACCAGCTGGTTATGTAGAAGTTGTTGAAGCCGCTCCAGTTCAAGAACAAGCTGAAAAGAAGGCCACCAAGAAGCAACAAAAGAAGTAAAGGAATGAATTCATGTTCAAAATAGAATTTTATTTTCTAGAATCAAAAAAGTAGGTAGCTTGGACCATCGAGAATACATCTCCTGGACAATGTGTACCATTTTCATTTATCATCAGTGTAATAAATTCTGGTGGTATGTAATCACCATCTGGGTTAATTGCAGTGACATTTGAATGAGTTGGAGAATCCTTTTCCATGACTTGTGAAGGTTGTCTCAATGCAACACTATTTTCTGCTGGGTGATATACTTCTTTGGTTAATTTCATCTCCCAATATAAAACTAGAAGGGGTTTTGAGTAATGACGAGCTGCTAATGCAATTGCATAGGATAATGAAAAACTCATAATACCACCATTAGCAAAAACAGCATTAGCAGATAATATAATCATATTGACTTTTGGAATAATGGCAAAAATTGCAGAATCGGGAATCACAATTACAGGAACTCCTTTTGACTTCAACTTTGATGCCATGATAATACCATCATATTCTGGTGCTCTTTCTGGGATTATAACTGTTGCACCTAAATTCTCATTGGATAAAAAGTTTAAAACAGAATTTGAGTAACCAATTGTTAAAACTATATCTTTTGCATGAACAAAATCTGATGCATCGTCTGCGATGCTCATATAGGCTCTGGAAAGATTAGCACTCAAGTTTTCCAATACATCCATCATCTGATTCTTGAGATCTTCAGAAGTTGGACCATCTTCTGCTTTGATTTCTGGTGAAGGAACATTCAAATAATCGATAAAACATATAGATCCGCTCCTTGTTATTGCTTTGGAATTTCTTTTCGGAGTTGCAATTCTAATCTCCTCTTCTAAAGACGAAATAATTAATTCGCATATATTCTTAATAATAACATCATATGGAAAATGCTTCTTAAGACGGTCTGAAATAAACCGGATCGTTTTATCAACTTCTGAAGGCCGGGTAAGTGGTTTAATTGCTTTTTTAATTAATTTAACTATTTCCTCTGCTATTTGATGGGAATTGCCGATCTCTTTCCTTCGAACTTTGAGCTCAAATGCTATTAAATCTGCTTTTACACCTTGAGACATTTGGAGCCCGACTAACCGCCCATAAACTTGTCAATTAGTTTATCGGCCATTTTTTATATCACATGTTTCAACCCTTTTACTCGGGTGATTTGGAGGGGGCTAAAAGTGTCCTTGAAGAGGACCCCGGCTTTATTCACAAGAAGGATACCAGCACTCTTGATTGGCATGTGATCGATAGAACCCCTTTGCATTATGCCGCTTTATCTGGCTGCAAAGAGCTTGTTGATTTATTGGTTAAAATGGGAGCTGATGTAAATGCGATTCAACTTGACGGTGTTGATATGCTTATGGTAGAACACCACTACATTTAGCATGTAAGGAAGGTCACTTTGGGGTTGTGGAGACTCTTATTAGCAATGGAGCTGATGTTAATATCATGTCATATGGAGAAAAAGCGCCCCTTCATTATGCAGCATGGAATGGAAATGTTAGAATTGTTGATGCTTTACTAAAGAAATGTGCTAACATTAATGAATCGGATAATTCATTTTCCAACTGATATATTTGGATGGACCCCTCTTCATATTGCTATGGACAAGTGCAATGTTGATGTTGCCGATTTCTTGGTAAAAAATGGGGCTGATACTAATGCAAAATCAATTGTTCTAACCTTGAATAGCTTGTTCTTCTTTCTACTATGGGAAAACCCCATCCCAAATTGCAGAAAACTTGGAATAAAATGAACCTTGTTTTTAGTTATCAAAGGCTATGTATATTCTTCTCTTTTGTTGGTTTTATGATTTACTATGTGTTTAAATCGATGCCAGTAATCGAAAAGGGAGAAAATGGAACATTTGATATTGAAAAACAGGTATGGTGTTTATATCTAGGAGTTTTTGGAAACCCTGTAAAAGATGGCCGCTGGGTTCATTGGAGAATCAGACTTAATAAATATTATGGTGATTACTTCGAACCTCCAGGAAGATTAGGGACTTTTTTGTATCCACAAATGGGGCTTTATTCCTCGCATGATATTTCAACTCTAAGACACCACTGTAGTATGATGAAAGAAGCCGGAATAGACTCTGTAATTCTCCAATGGTGGGGAACGAATAGTTCAGAAGAGCTTGATGAAGATGCTGAGGGTTTCAGCGATAAAACATTCGCTCTTCTCTTAGATGTTGTTGGGGAATTTGGTTTGAAAGCGGGAATACAGATTCAACCATACAATGGGCGTTCTAATTCTAGTTTGGCTTCAGATATTATGTATATACTCACTAATTACTCAACTCATGAATCATATCTGAAAGTTGGGGGCAGACCAGTTATTATAGTATATGAACCACATGGAATTGAAGGAGTTAATGCAGTTCAGTCTGTTTTTAAAGATCGGGCATTTATGATAGCATCAATTATAGATAAAGAACATATTGGATTCGCCCTTGAAGATGGCTTTGATGGAATATATACATATTTTGCTTCTGAAGGATCAACATGGGGTTCAAATATATCCAATTGGAATATCATTAGTTCTGATTGCCAGACAAGAGGCTTGGTGTTTATTCCCGCAGTTGCACCTGGTTATAATGATGAGAAAATCAATCATTGGGGAAGAGGTTCAAAGAGGAATAGGGAATCTGGACGCTATTATGAAAGAATGTGGAATGGAGCCATAGATGTTAATCCAAGCATTGTGGTTATTAACTCGTTCAATCATTGGTATGAGGGCTCAATGATTGAACCTGCAATCTCTCGATCTGGAATGGAGTTTTCTGATGACTCGTGGAGCGGGAAAAAGGGAAATCCTGAAGATTTCCTCCTTTTAACTAAGAATAATGTTGATAAGTTTAAAAATGATAATAAATAGAGCCAATTCTTGGATCCTGATTTTTTAAACGGACACATAATGTTCTTGTGGTGGGGAGAGAATAGAAATAACAAAGAAAAAGAGCTAAATAATATGATTAAAACCATTATCAATGCTGATATCGAAGAATTGCCTCCAAAAATCGAAGAGATCAAACAGTTTTTGCCCCAATATTCAGATAAAATTCTAGATTCTCTTACAAATAGATTTATTGGCCTATTGCAAAAACCATCTGTGAGTGAATCTGTTGTTTTCGCAATTCTAAGTGTTTTTGAAAGAGTGATTAGCGATTTTCAAGAAGGACATGGTAATAACCCATTCATGAGGCTTTTAAGCCATCCTAGGTTTTTAAATAGCATTTTTTCTCATATAAATGCTATTGATGACAGTTCACTTGAAATACTGAGAATGATGAATGAGCATTACCCCGATATTATCAGAGAATATCTTGATAGATCCCCTTTTTCGATGATAAACTTTATCAAATCCGTTAAAACTGAGAATAGGTATCACTATTCATATATAATTCTAAATATATTTGAAGCCAGGGCATGTATCAATGAAACCCTCTTTGATATTTTGCAGCCACACCTTTTTTCTCTTCCTGTTATAGTCGCTCTTCGATTAATTATAGAAAATCCAAGAATTAGGAGTATGGTAAATGAAGAGAAGGTATCTTCATGGCTTCTTTCACATACATATAATAGCTATATCGAGATTAAAGAGGTTGTGCATTATTGGCCAATTATTTGGAACAATGGTACTGTTCTAAACTTGATAATGCTTACAAAAATTCACAAAATAGACACACTCGATGAATTAAATTGGATCCATAATCAAGAAAAAATTGTCCAAAGCGTATCTTCTGGTATTGTTGGTTTGCTTGAAAGCAAATTATCAACATCATTTGAAAATGAAGACACTCACTATTGTTTATTTGTGCTTCTTTATGTTCTGTTTCATACTAGGTTTAATGATCCAAATCAATCTTTTGTATCACTTCTATTTCGTCTCATTGATAGTGAAAACGAATGGGTTTGTGCAGCTTCTTTGCAGGTTATTGTTAAATGGTGTTTGGATAATTGCTTGACAATATCACAGCCATTTCTATTCAAAATTGCAGCCAAGTCAATCGATAATAATGTGTTATACCCAATTAGATCCCTATTCAAGGCACTTATCACTGCATCGATAAAAGTCAATGAATCCGCTGCTGCTCTTTTATCAATCGAAAAGGCTCTTCAATTCCAACAAGATGATATTGATTTGATTCAATCCCAGCCATGGTGCTATCCTGAATTCTTTGATTTATGTCTTCCAATTACTGAATATGCCAGCATTGATGTGTTTGAGTCGACAAAAGTACTCGGATGCATTGTGGATTTCTTGGGAATGAACCAGGTTGACACACGAACACATTAACGATGAGACGTTTCTTGTAACAAATTGTGTATAAAAATTATTATGTTTTGTGATAAATCTTTTCAAAAATGGCTTCACAAAAATTTCGCCATTTGGATTCATGTTGGATTACCAATTTATCTATGTTGTAGATATGATCATCATGATGGTTAATTTCTCCCTTAAAGCTGATGATTTTTATGGATATTCAAAGATCATTTTTGGAATCACAAAAATTCTGATGATGCCAATCTTGATGTTTGGATTGAGAAATCCCAAAAATAGAAGCGGATTATGGTATTTTCTATTGTTTTCATGGTTTGGGGATATTGTTTTATTGTTTAGGCCCATTATATTCTCAGTTTTAGGGATGGGATTTTTTTCTACTGCACATGTATTCAACATTATCAGGATGAGTAAGTATGGATTTCCAACAACCCTTAAATCTGTTTTACTCTCTATTATACCTCTTCCTTTGATATTATTTAAACTCGTTCCTGCTGTCCTCAAATCTGAACCTGTGTATCATTCAGCATTAGGGTATCTTGTCTTGCTAATGATTGCCTTATTCTTTGGAGCAAAGGGTGATCAGAAAGGATCAATGTTTTCATTTATTGGATATTTGTTTTTTGTAGTATCCGATTGTGTATTATTATATAATGAATCACAACATACACTTACTGGAAAACCAAATGCCATTGTTCTGTTGACATATGCTATTGCCCAATACTTGATATTAAAATCAGATAAATAAACATTTAATCCTAAAAAGGGGGAATAACAGAATTGTTTGTATTAACTATTCGAATACTTTTTGAGATGAAAAAATCAATTACGGATTGCCAATCATTATAAGATACAAACAATTCAAATATGTCCATTGTAAGGAAATCACGGAGTCTAGGGATGTAGAATGACTTTTTGATAATAGATAATGCGAATATTGTTCTTGGATCATTCGGGAACACATTTTCATTTAAAAACTGACGTGCTAATCCAATTGTGTCATTGTATTGTGATGAATTCTTTTCAGATATGGCAACTAAAAGCATTATTGTGAATACTGATACACCTTCTGGGTTGATCATTTCAATTTCACGATTTTTCACGATGCATAAGACACCTTCAAGAGCCTCTTCGAGAACAGAGGAAACTTGGTCGCTTGAAATCACCACAAAATATGATGAATATTGGAATAAATGCTCGTTCATTTCTGTGTCTGAACTGTTCTTTGATACCCACATTAATAATTTTACCAGAGTGGTGACAAAAACCTTCATCCCAAACTTGTTGGCCCATGCTCTCCATGTAATCATTATTGTCCAGGTTAATTTGGGAATTACAGAGTGGAGTTTGGAAATGGCGCAAATATCATTAATCAATCGACTGTGAATGCACTCTATAGACTCAGGGCAAAACCTAACCATAGAATCATAATCTGGATGCTCAACAACAGCTTTCCATGGTTCTGCAGATTGTTTAAGTCCGATCATCATGTGGTAAAACAAAAAATTATGAAGCTCTTCATCTGGGAACTTTAGTTGGGTCAAGTTCCGAGCCAATGGATTATTTGATCGAATACCCCAAATTAATGCACTGGGCCATAAGTAACTATTCTCATGCAAAAGCTCAACAACAGAAGGGATATCTTCTTGTTTGATTTGAAACAGAAACATAAGAAATAGCACACATTTCTCAATAGGAAGTTGTTCTCTGTTGATATCATAAATTGAAATACTTCTGTTTCCTATTGGCAACTCAAGATTAAGCAAGGACTTCAAAAAGAAGGCTATGCTACCGTTTTGTTTTTCAACAAATCTAATTACGACACTTCTTAATGATGGAGATCCAGATCTCCATGAAAACCTAACAAAACTCAAAGCCAAAGTCCATATGGTTTCAAAAGAGTAATCATCAAAAGTAACCATGGCAAGGTTGATAAAGGATGCGAAACATTGCATTAGCATTCCTTGTTGTGCTGCCAAAAATCTAAAATCTCCTAATCTTCTCAGAATCTGATTGGCAATATTCACAGCAGAACTTATCGAATCACTATTCATTTTTTCTAACACATATGGGATAATATGTGAAGAAAATGCAGGATACTGGATTCCAAGTTCTAATAACTTGGATTCATCCACCACAGATGGAAGAGTGCATAAGAATGATTTGGCTTCTTCTAAAGATAATCCTCCCATAAAAAAGTCGAAACAATCAGAGTCTTCGTATGACGGGTTATCATTATTGAGAATTTGTGAATATTGTTCATATATTCCTTTAAGTGCCATTTCAAGAGCCTCACGATTAAACACAGTTGTTCTGGAAGGATCCCTATAAAATGATTTGTGAATTGAGCCTTCATATACATCAACAAATAGATTTGTTAGTATGAAAGCTGAAAGTAATGAGGGACAAGAAACAAAATCAGAAAACAAATGAAAATAAAATTGGGTAGTAAGATATGGTTGATAATAATCGAAAATCCCAAGTCTCATTATCCAAATATGCAATGAAAAATGAAGAATCATGACAGTGTCTTGTAAATCAACATATGTCATTGGATTTCGAAGATTATCCGCGAGAAGTGGGTACAGGATGAAATCCTTGGAGATCTGTTCCTCATTGATTGTCAGAAGAGATTTCTTCAATGTGTACAAATTCCTAAGTTTAATAAATTCATCATAACAAAAAACTCGAGAAGAAGCGAGTATCGCACCTATAATATGGGATCTGCTTAACAAAAGATATGATTGATTCAATAATTTGTTATCTGGTATATTAAAACATATCCTAAACGCTTTTATTATACATAAAGACGATTCTTTTGATCCAATACTCAAATGATTAAATATGATATCACCATATCGAGAAAAAATCAAACCACAACCAATGGTGTGTATATAATTTTCTTCATCAATAATATCTAAAACTGAGATTGTATATTCATTTAGGATAGATTTTGCGTACTCGTATAAATACAGAGTACCATCGCGTATTTCGCCATTAAACTCGACAATCCACTTAAAAATAGATTTAACTTGATCTATATTGTATTTATTCTTTAATTCCTGCATAAAAATATCCTCTTTCAAGTGCAAATTCCATGATTCGCGAAGAAAAGCAATTTCCATAATAAGTTTTTACCTTAACACAACACGGCGGCCCTATGATATTGGGATCAAATCGATTTCTCCTTCTGGAGCCTTACAAATCAGATGGAAGGGCACGTCTCCATCCATGTCTGATACTTGTATTGTCATTGATGATGGTCCTCTTAATGCATATACATGCACGTCATTATCTGGGATGATAGAGAGTATATCTTTTGGTGAAACCCACGCGTAATCAGAAAACAGTTCTGATTGGGTCAAATCTGAGAGAAAATTATCAACATTTTGGGAAACTTTCTCCAGTTCTTGGTAATCATGGCAAAGTTTTGGAGTGTCTCCAGAATATTCATCCATAGAAGCTGTACCAATCCACTTCACTTTTGCTTTCCCGCACCTTTCAATAAGACCAACTCCAGCCAAAACATTTGTAACGTCATATAATCTCCTTTTGCTGGCTCCCAAGGCTGTTTCTGCACTCACCAAATCGATTTCTGCACCATTTGACATCAATAGCATATTGATAAATGCTTTGGTAACAGAAACAAGTGTGTGCCTTTGTTTTTCATCTTCGTTCATCTCGAAATTATAAACGATAATGTCAACACTGACCTATTTATTAGCATTTGGAAAGCAAATCGTTTGCATGTTGCTTCACTGTAGGGGGGGAATTCTCAACAAGGCTTTCAAGAATAGGCTTAAGCTCATATTGGCGCCTGAATGGATGAATTGAATCTTTATGTTTCTTTAATAGCTCGATTGATAAAAGGACAACATTCGAAACACTGTCTTTCAGCATTCTTATCATTGGCTGAAAAACGTAATTCGATTGATATTGAACAGGGAAAAATGAAACAAGTGCAGAAACTGCATGAAGATATGTTGCTCTATGGAGAAAGTTTTGAGATTCCGCTAACTCCTTTAAACCGGGTACAAGTTTCTCTTTGAGCCATTTCTCTCCAAACTTTGCTGCAAGTGTTGGAAGAGATGACAATGCAAATTGGCGAACTTTATAACAAGGATCTTTCAAAAATTCAAGAAGGAAATGGTTCAAATTGGCATCAAAGAAATCAGAACTGCAAACTAATGCAAGCCCGAATAGAAGTTCAACTGCGTTGTTCCTAACTCTCCATTGCAAATCAGTGAGCATGTGATGAAGAGAGCTATAAAGCTTTTCAAATATGAAATCGAAACCAAAAATAATTGTTAGCTCTTTGATATTAAGAGAAACGCAAATCTTAACATCATCGTTTCTGTCGCTGAGGAGCTTATCAATGATTGGAACGAGTTTAGATACAACAAAATCCATATTTTCCTGTGTGGGCTCCTTATTAACGTGTTGATAAAGAATTCTCGCAAAAGCACATCTAACTTCAGCAACTGGATCGTTTTCAAGAACCTTTAGCTGGTCAATAACTTGTTCCATTGGACCAAGCAAATTCTTAATTTCAACTGATTTGTTAACAATAGAAATACGAACTTTTGGATCAGGATCGCCAATAAAAACTCGATACATGATAGGATAAATCAAAATTTCTTCGGCAGCAGCTTCTCTAACTTCGTGGTTGAAATCCTCTGCAACTTTTTGAAAAAGCTTCTCAAGATCTTCTTTGGGTGCGTTTCTAAATTTAGAAACAGCATCTTTCCGAACAAGATAATCTTCATTAGAAAGTTGTTCCAAAATACTCTGAGTGCTCATTGCCCTTTTTTGAATTAAACCGTTTAACGATTAGTAAACTAAACATGTGAGTAAGATAGATTTAATAGGGGAAGAAAGAAATCGAGTCGTCGAAGTCGTCGAAAATGCTTTCTTCTTGAAAAACTTCTTGGTATTCTATGGTTGGCACTTTTTCGGTTTTTGTAATCTGTGTATTTGAGGGGACTATTCTGTTATATTGATCAGGTATTTCTCTTCTTTGGAGGTAATTCCACCTGTTTTTAACAGCAATGGCGTTTCTTCCGGCGTAAAAATTTGATATGGTGGACCATTGATTGCCATACATATTGTGAAGGTTGATTAACTGGACATCTTCATTCACATCCCATTCTTTCTTGTTTAACACAGGACTCAAGTTTGTGATATACCTCTCTCTACACTGTTTCCCGGTGCGTCGAGTCATGTAAGATGCAATGTGATTCCATTTGGATGCTCCATACTTTGTGACAAGGTCTAGCAACTGTTGATCTTCTTCATGTGACCATTTGATCTTTTGGCACTTCCGCTTTTCTTCTTGGCATTCTGGTATCATTGACATTGAATAAGTGAACTGCTGACATTTTCTATTGTTGTGACTTGTTGGTTGCCATGAATAACCGCAATAATGTGTTTTTTTCAATAAAACCGCTGATTGTTTTGTCATGAATTTACATTGATGACTTGTTCGGTGCCATCCAAACTGTTAGCAGTTCATCCAATTTTCGAATTGACAAATTGTATTGATAAAGCTTTCATAGTTGTTTTTGATCACTAAGAAGAATAAAATTGTTGGTTTTTATATATGTTCTCTCACAAGAATATTCATTTTCGATTAAATAATTATGGAAAGTGTATAGCTAATTATATTGGATTTGAAATATAATCGGCCCGTTCTTATATTTATCATTGCTTATGCAAATAGATGATATTACTAGATCATCAAATGGAGTCACATTTGAGACAAGCTTTGTTTGAGAGCAATTTGGCATTTTTTTTGTTGATGCCAGAAGTTGTGTTTCAGTGTCAGAATAGAACAAAGCATGTTGAAAAGGGTGTTTTGTCGTGTTTAAAGAGATTTAGAGATGAATATTCGACAAAAGATCGGATTGTTTTGAGTGATTCGTGTGATTTTGATGTTTTTTGTCATTTCATTGATTTTCTTGTGTCAGGGGATATTCCTAGTGATAGAAATGATCAGATTGGAGTGATAAATCTGTTGAGAGAATGGGAATCACATTTTGGAATTGTTGATAGTTTTCGTTTTCGTCTTTGTTGTCAAGAGAAAGATGGGATTGTTGTTTATAATGGAGACAAGTATGAAGTGAATCTTGGATGTTTGTTTTTTCATAGTGGTGTTTTTCGAGAATTCTACAAGGATAGTTGTGGAATGGTTTTTAACTTTGATTCATCATATTCAAGAGAATCATTTGAAGTGTTTCTAGATCTGATTCATAATCGAATCAGTTATCCAAGTGTTGAAAAAGCAGGTGATGTTTATGATATTTGCAATTGTCTTCATTGTGATTCTCTTTGTCAACTTCTTAATGATGATTCATCTGAGAGAGTTCTCTCTCTCCTAATACAAAACCAAGACCAAAATGATAGTAACATAGATTTCTCCAAATATGAAAGATCAATTACTCAAAACATGGAAAAATATTTGAAGAATCCAAGCTTCTGTTTGGTTTCTCTTCCATCATTATGTCGCATCTTTGCTCATTCTAATCAGACTTTCTCTTTATCTTCTTTAGAACAATTCTTGATTGGATGTATGAAACATCATGGAACTGGTGCTCAGTGTATTCTAAACAAGATCAAATATCAAAAACCTTCAGATCTCTCTGAACTCAACAGATTTCTCCAAATCATGTCTATTGAAGACACAAATGATATCTACGATAACACTAATCATGTTCTATCATCATTCCAAAGGGAATTCTCTTCGATGAGAGATGAAAATCAGAGAATTTCTCAAAGATATGAACAAACTGTTTCTGAAATGAATACTAGGTTAAAAAAACAAGAAAATATCAATAGAGAGTTGAAACAAGATATCAATTCTGCTAAAACGACAATAGGAGAGCTGAATAATAAGATTCAAGAAAAAGATTCGATGTTAGCGGAGAATGCAAGGTTAATACAATCTAATGAAGCAACAATCAACGAGAAAAATATGCAAATTCAAGCTAAAGATGATCAATTAACCCAAATTAAGAAAAGATCCGAGTTTCCATTTAAGTCAGATCTGTTTTCAGGTATCTTTGATGGTTTATCTAAGAAACTTGGTAGGAATTTGGCTGATTCTAGTGATGTTGATGTAACAGCATCTAGTGTTAATTCTGGTAATCCTAAATATGTTTTGAAGAATGATAGTAGTCGCTGGTACAGCCAAGGTCTCCCCAATTCATGGATTCAGTTTGATTTCAAAGAAAGAAAGGTATCTATTACATCCTACTCTATGAATGATTATTATAGAGTCAAGTCATGGAAAGTTGAGGGATCAACAGATGGATCAACATTCGAAATCATTGATAACAAAGTAGATACAACTGATTTCCAGAACAGTAATTATCAGTTTAATGATCCTAGTGCCCAAAAGAACTTTCCAGTTCAACCTAATAACAAGTATTACAGGTACATAAGAATCACATCTACTAGTAAGAATTGGTACAACAGTGATCTTTTCATTTTATACCGTGTTGAATTCTTTGGATTTGTTCAATCTGAGTAAAATCCTTTTTTACTATCTAGATTTGTCAATCTTCTTGATTTAGAGATACTTATTTGTGGTTTTCTATTATTATAAGAGGGATGTGAACTACTTATTTGTGGATTTTCAGCTCTATTTAACCAATTAGATGATATCAGATGATCATTGAATTATTATTGATTTAAGGCAGGAAAAATGATGATTTGGAGTTTCTTATCGATCAGTGAGATGAAAACATTGAAACTATTTAAACATCAATTAGAGCATCAAGAAGTTTTTTGTTTTGACTAATTAAAAAATATATTTTGTTTTTTTTTTTGATTTTGAAATGCGAATTTGGTTTTAAATTCTTGGGATGTCAAAAAGGCCCCATTTATCAAATTATTTAAAACAAGGGGTGGGTTTTTGGGGTCTAAGGATGTTAAGAAATCATTGAATAGAATAAAATTTCCTAAAATATATAGGGTTGTTAATTGGTTGTCAAATTCTGTAATGCTCTCAAAAGTTACAATTTGTTGGTGGCAAAAGTCTCTCAATTTGAAAGGGGTAAAGTTATCGTTTTTTTGGACTAATTCTGAATAATACGATAATGAATTCTTATTGAAAGATCCAAAAGAATGTATTTCTCCATGATTATTGGATTTCACGAATCAAAAATATAACAAAAAATTGTTGTATTTTAATGGTGAGTGGGGAGAGCATTCCAAAATAGCTTCCAAAAATAATTTTTATTATATCAGAAATTTGACCCCTATTTTTTAAAAAATGTCCCCAAAATTGATTTTTTATACCCCAATTGACATCCCTATTTTATAACAAGAATTGTTTAATATTATCTTTTTTTGTAGATTTTTTTAAAAGTGTTTCATTTCTTTCACATTGTATAGTATTATCTATTTACCAACATACTTAATGAGTTATGGCTAACACTTTTCATGATTTATCCTTTTATCAATATCTATCCTATATAGTACTATTTTGGAAATCTTTACGATGTTGATGAACACCTCTCATCAACAAATGGATTCCTTTTCAAATAAACAATCACATTCGATCAGAAAGTAATGATAAAAATTAGGCAATAAATACTCAGTATTGATTTCTTTTACACATAGATTTAATCAATGAGATTTCCATTCTTTCATCAACAAAGTCTCTATCTTCATTTTTAATTACCTTTAAACAGAAATATCTTTTGAATTTCCAAGAGAATTTATATTTTTATAGATTTTCATGAATAGGCATGGGCACTTGAGATAAAACGTTAAGCCCCACTCCTTTCAGTTTCTGAAACAGGTAATAATGCTGTTCAGTGGTGAAGTGATAGTCATTTCCTAATGGAAATAACAGAATCTTTCATAGAGATGAGTCAATAGAATCAAAATCCCACAATGGGCATGGAACCTCTAAAAATTGAATTCCAAAGCAACCCCGAGGCTGATAATTAATGCCGAGAAGTTTGGAAAGCCTTGTGGTTCAAGAAAACTATCTTGAATCAACTCAAAATATTGATTGAACCTTAAACCATGCACACATCTTGAATTATTTGTATTAAGCACTCAAGATTGTATTTACAACAATATTATTTTGCCTCCTTTTTATCAGCACTGAGATGATGTTCTCTTCTTAGAATATTGTTGTCAATACTTTATAACCTTCATCCAACAACTTAGAACAATGTGGAAGGCCATTCAATTTGAAATAAAAACAAACATTAATGAATGTTTTTGTTCTCCGATATTCAACAATCACAATAATTGTCTTACTATGAGGAGATTTTTTTAGCTCTCCTAAAGAAAAACAAAAACAAATTAAACTCTTTTCCCAACAAAGTTAGTGGCGTTGATTATGAAAACACAAATAGCCATTTGAGTTTTGGACTCGTTTTGTGATTTTGAAAAGCTGAGAACAATTCTCCAATTTTTGTTCATAGGAATGCTCAATACAATCAACAAACACATTCTTAGTACATACTTGAGAACATAATTGGTTAATTCTTCTTACCCATAGACAAGGAAACGATTTGTAGATCATCATTAAAAAAATCAAATGTATGAATGCAATGAATTCAAATGGAGACTTGGTATCTTTTGTGTTTAGAGTACTATTAATTGAGGATTAAGTAGAATTATTGAAAGAAAATCTGTGTGTCATTAATTCATTGACTATTCCAAAAATGCTATCACTAAAGAGGGATTTGAATGTATTATTAATTTGAAAACTAGTGCCAATATGTTCATCTCAAAGGTATGATACATATATACAACATCCTTGCCATGGATGTCAAAATGACCCCATTTATCAATTCTTTAAGAAAACAGTAACACATTTTTCAAGTTTTCTAATTCTTATATGGGGGGCAAATTCAGATTACAAAATCGTTTTGGGGTCATATTCTCACAAGTTCCGAATTGTTGGGGGTCAAAGCCTCTTAGTTAGAGGGGTCAAGTAATCGATTTTTTGGGACTAATTCTGAAGAATACGATAATGATTTTATTGATGATAGATATAAAAAGTATGTATTTCTTCATGATTATTGGATTTCAAAAATAAAAAATATAACAAAAAATTGTTGTTTTTTTATGGTGAGTGGGGAGAGAAATCCAAAACATCATCCGAAAAAATGTTTATTTATGTCAGAAAATTGACCCCCAATTTTTATAAATGTCCCCCAAATTGATTTTTTATACCCCAATTGACATCCCTAATCCATGGATAAGAATCAACGAAAAATCAACAAATATTTGTTACACATTCTCATTTCAAACAAGAACAATAATCAAATACTGTCTAAAGTCTCTTCTATTCATTCAACTACAATACTTTTTTTAATATTCAACAAAAACAATAAAACAACATTCATTGAGTTTTTGGTGATAGAACAACAAATCGTTTAGTGTTGAGAAAGACATTTTTTGAGTTAAATGTGGCATTTTTTTTGTTGATGCCAGAAGTTGTGTTTCAGTGTCAGAATAGAACAAAACATGTTGAAAAGGGTGTTTTGTCGTGTTTAAAGAGATTTAGAGATGAATATTCGACAAAAGATCGGATTGTTTTGAGTGATTCGTGTGATTTTGATGTTTTTTGTCATTTCATTGATTTTCTTGTGTCAGGGGATATTCCTAGTGATAGAAATGATCAGATTGGAGTAATAAATCTGTTGAGAGAATGGGAATCACATTTTGGAATTGTTGATAGTTTTCGTTTTCGTCTTTGTTGTCAAGAGAAAGATGGGATTGTTGTTTATAATGGAGACAAGTATGAAGTGAATATTGGATGTTTGTTGTTTCATAGTGAAGTTTTTCGAGAATTCTACCAGAATAGTTGTGGAATGGTTTTTAACTTTGATTCATCATATTCTAGAGAATCATTTGAAGTGTTTCTAGATCTGATTCATAATCGAATCACTTATCCAAGTGTTGAAAAAGCAGGTGATGTTTATGATATTTGCAATTGTCTTCATTGTGATTCTCTTTGTCAACTTCTTAATGATGATTCATCTGAGAGAGTTCTCTCTCTCCTAATACAAAACCAAGACCAAAATGATAACATAGATTTCTCCAAATATGAAAGATCAATTACACAAAACATGGAAAAATATTTGAAGAATCCAAGCTTCTGTTTGGTTTCTCTTCCATCATTATGTCGCATCTTTGCTCATTCTAATCAGACTTTCTCTTTATCTTCTTTAGAACAATTCTTGATTGGATGTATGAAACATCATGGAACTGGTGCTAAAATCCTTCTTAATAATATCAAATATCAAAAACCTTCAGATCTCTCTGAACTCAACAGATTTCTCCAAATCATGTCTATTGAAGACACAAATGATATCTACGATAACACTAATCATGTTTTATCATCATTTCAAAGAGAATTCTCTTCGATGAGAGATGAAATTCAGAGAATTTCTCAAAGATATGAACAAACTGTAAATGAGATGAATATAAGGATGAATGAGCTAAACCATGTGATAGAAGAACAGAAATTAGAGATAAATTCAGCAAAAGCGACAAATGAAGAGCTGAATAATAAGATTCAAGAAAAAGATTCGAAATTAGCGGAGAACGCAAGGTTGATACAAGCTAAAGATGCGACCATTAACGAGAAAAATATGCAAATTCAAGCTAAAGATGATCAATTAACCCAAATTAAGAAAAGATCCGAGTTTCCATTTAAGTCAGATCTGTTTTCAGGTATCTTTGATGGTTTATCTAAGAAACTTGGTAGGAATTTGGCTGATTCTAGTGATGTTGATGTAACAGCATCTAGTATTCATTCTGATTCGTATCTTCCTAAAAATGTTTTTAAGAATGATAGTAGTTACTGGTCCAGCAATAATCTCCCCAATTCATGGATTCAGTTTGATTTCAAAGAAAGAAAGGTATCTATTACATCCTACTCATTGCATGATTTTTTTAGAGTCAAGTCATGGAAAGTTGAGGGATCAACAGATGGATCAACATTCGAAATCATTGATAACAAAGTAGATACTACTGATTTCCAGAACAGTAATCGTGTTTTTAATGATCCTGGTGCCCAAAAGAACTTTCCAGTTCAACCTAATAACAGGTATTACAGATACATAAGAATCACATCTACTAGTAAGGATTGGTACAACAGTGATCTTTTCCTTTTATACCGTGTTGAATTCTTTGGATTTGTTCAATCTGAGTAAAATCCTTTTTTACTATCTAGATTTGTCAATCTTCTTGATTTAGAGATACTTATTTGTGGTTTTTGATCGAGATAATTTTTTCTTCTTGATTTAAGCGACTTATTTGTGGTTTTCTATTATCACGAGGGATAGAAACTATTCATTTGTGGATTTTCTTCTCTATTTCAATAATATAATATAGATCAGATTATCATCGAATTATTATTGATCAAAGGCAGGAAAAAAGGTGATTTGGAGCTTCTTATTGATCAGGGAGATGAAAACAACAAAACTATTTAAACATCAATTAAAGCATCAAAATGATTTTTTGTTTTGACTAATGAAAAAACAGAATTTTTAGAATTTATTAGGTTTGGGCAAAAATGCTCGGAGCTCGGAACTTTACAAATGCCCTACCAAAAAAGAATCATCCTTGCTCCCAGCATTTGTACGTTATTTGAAAATAATATAAAAAATTAAATTGTTTGATTTATGAATTTGTTTTTTCACAAATTGAATAAATCATTCATTAAACAAACACTATCATGAAAAATCAGTTAACTTATGAATAATAATGAAAAAAAACAAATAACGCACAAATGCTCGAGCGCTTGGAGGTAATAATTCTGGGATGACACTTTTTTGCTCGAGCACCCAAGCATTAGTTTTGTTTAAAATAAAATGTGATTGTATCCAATAGTTGTCGAATTTAGAATTCTATAATAATTTGCTTATACTAAATATTGATTAATATTTGGTATCTATGTATGTAAGCTTTCCACCTATCTCAATTTAATTTGTTTATTTGGAGACTATATGTGTGGGGTAATTTGCTAACATATTGATTAATTCATGAGAATGACACAAGATATTTACTATTTATTACAGAGAGTTAGCAATAGGGATGTTTTTTGAGAAATAGTGTTGATGTTATTTTCCCCCTAAGTTGTTTAAGAATAATGATCTTTTCAAATGGATCAAATTCTCTCATCAAACAGATGCTTTTAATGAAACATTTTATCAGATAACGAATCTCATTCCAACCCAAAAAGAGTCATTACATGACCATTCAATGATTATCATATTCAGTGCTACATGAAGTTGTCCAATTTTAGGTGTTTCATTCACTTAGTAAAGACCACATTTATTTGCCAATATGCCTTAATGAGTTATTGCTTGCACATTCCATGATTTCATTATCAATACTAATCCTAAATAGTACTATTATGGAAATCTTGTCTGCTTTCGAGTGAAAAAACAGATTTATGGAATCTTTTTCAGATTTTTTTTCTCTTGCCCCATTGAAAGTTTCGAATTATAACACTTCTGGTGGGTTTTTAAGTGGACGGATGCATTATCCGTGCTATTATGGAGGGCCTTTACTATGTCATTATGAAGATAAGTTTATATTTGTGTCAAATTCCGGTGAAAGTATTGGAAGTTTTGTTAATATTGGAGATAAAAACAAATATCAAGTATTATATGTGTTGTTGAGTTGCCATATCGCTTGCATAAAGCAAAATGGATCAATAGATATTCTTCATCCCAACGGGAGATTAATAAATTGTATTGATAGCGATGATGATACTAACATAGTGTGTTTTTCAAGTTCCTATTCGGGTTTTGTTTTTATTAAACAAAACAGAGTTATATATTTTTTAGATTCGAAATCAGAGAAGCTAGTTTTCCGAATTCAAGTGGATGAAGCCGTGATACCTAGTTATATTTCGTTAATAAATGCAGAAAAGCGACAATTTCTCATTATTTCAGATGATAATGGGGTTTATGTTAAACAGCCAAGTGGGCTAGTGTATATGGAGCACCTAAAGGAGAAACCTTTAAGAGTATTATGCCCAATTAATGGTCCTATTTGCTCAGTAATTACCAAAAACTCACTCATTTTTGTTCCAGTTACTGATATTAAAGGAATTGAGTATGAAAAAGAGTTTTCAATCCCAACTGATGCAGAACATTTTGGTTGGGCCAATGATCATGTTTTTGTAATCGGCTTAGGGTCAGGAACACTCCTTTTAATAACCAAATACAACCAATTATCTCAAATAACAATCCCTGGTGTTATATCAATGATATCTGATTATGATTGTGTTCGTATTATTAGTACATCTGGAGTTTTTTTGATCAGGGAATATCCGGAGGATTTATTAAATGAGGCAAAAGATCTATCAAGTATTAATAAGGCTTTTAAGCTTTATAAATTATTTGAGGATAATGATGTTGAAAGCTTCAAAATTCTGAATTCGATTGACTATGAAATCCCATCACTAGCCAATTTTCTAGTTAGATTTGCAAAATATTCAATAGAAACGAGCATTCAACAAAGAGTGATGAAAATGGCTGCTTTTTTAAGGATTGCTATCAATGGCGATGGAGGAGACGAGTTTTATAATTCAATTCTGGATATTCAGTTTTTTAACACATTGTCTTCAATGAGTTTTTGCAATTGTCTTACACCAGAAATGTTGATTGATTTGAAAGAAAGCCTTATCGAGAGGTTATTAAGCCTCAAATTCTATGAAAGGGCATACCAATTCACTGAACATTATAACATCCCCCCAAGTATTATTGTTGAGAAATGGGCAATTGATGAAATGTTTGAAAAGGGTTCTTTTTCTGTTAATACAATTATAAATAAATTGAGTCGCTGTGCTGATGTCCGTTACGATAAACTTGCCCACTTTGCTTTGTCAAAGAAGTTTGAAACGAATTATGTTTTAAAGCTTGCAGAAAGAATTACAAATCCAAAAGATAGAGTTTTGTTTTTATTAACAATTGACCAGTCTTATGCCTTTAACAATGTAATTTCAAACAAAGAGGGATCTGCAATGTTATCATTTATTTATTATGTGCAAGCAAAATCATCATTAGTTGAGTCATATCGCAATAGTCCATTATTCTGTGATCATTTCTTGTTAGCCAAGAAATACAACATTCATAAGGAGATTGAAAGAAATCCTGATTTAATTAACAAGATCAAAGATACACTTCAAATATCCACATATTCAAATCCATATACTGTTCTCGAAACTCTCATAATATATTCAACACCAGACCATAGTTTTGGTAATCACAATCCTAGTATTGATGTTACAATGAGTTTATTCGACTCTCCATTCACCAAATGCTTAAAAATGCAGAAAGAGATGAACCTACTTTTATCCAAGAATTCATATCAAATCGATGGACCAACGCTATCACCGCGACAAATAATAGCGCATGCTGCTCTCCAAGGCAAAGACGAGCTCATTGAATCACTCAATAAGGAGTTTATGTTTTCCCAAACAGCCCTCAATCAAATCAAGATTCATGCATTTGTGAAAGAGGAGAAATGGGAAGAATTAGATAAAATTACCCGCACAGAGCCTTTAGGAATAGGATGGGAAGGGATAGCATCCGAATGCGCCGAATATGGATTTAGGGACAAAGCGAAACGGTATATCGCACTAATATCTAATGAGCAAACCAGACTTTCTCTTTATGAAAGATTCATGTTTTATAAAGAGGCAGCAGATACATGTACTAGAATGAAGCGCGAAGATCTTGCCGAGGGTTTTAGGAAACTTGAATCCAGATATAAGTAAATCATTTGTTGTTTTTCATGACTTTAGAAGCGATCTCAGTGTTGCAAGAAGAAGTTCCAATAATTAATGAAGAAATCCAAAAAGAGTATTTGGATCTTAAGGATATATGCGAAAAATCTGCTTATGGATTGAAACATTTAAGTTTTTTATATAGCAAATTAAATCTCGAGACGTCTTCATTATCTAATTTGTCTAATTTGATTTTAGAACCCATAAAGTGCATTATGTATGTTCAGGTTCAAGAATTTATTGAAAACTCTTACAGGTTGGTATTTGGAATCCATGAAGAGAGTACTCCTTTCATCTTATCTAGATATTTTGATAAAATTCATGTATTAGTAGCAGGGAATCATTATTCATGGGAAAGAAATGTTGATAGCATGAATACAGATTCTATTGAAATTGTTCTCCCGAAAAACATTCCTGACATTCTTGAAATTTCTATTACTCTCTTTCCAGATCTCCCATTGTCATTCTACTCAGTCCCAGATTCATTGATTGATCTTGTACATTGCCAATATGCATGTTTTTCACAAGTTTTTCGCTCGATTTCTCAGTATTGCTACGAAAGGAACCTGATTAGGGACAAGATTCTAAATTGTGATGGTTATCTTGCCGAGTTTTTCGGAGAAAGCGAAGTACCAGCTGAGAGTTTAGTTTTTCACATTCGCTCGAAACTCCTCCCTATCCATCCTATCACTATTAATAGCAATTTGAATCAGAAGAAGCGAATCCAAAATTTTGAAATCATCTTACCTGGTTTTTCGAAGTTTCCGCTGATTGAAGGGGAGACTATATCATCCGAACTCCAGTACCACATATCTGGTTTTGCCGAGAAACGTGAGGTTGCAGGTTTAATCACTTCCTATGCCAACAATCCAATCGAAACATTGGAGGCTGAAATATGTGGTCATTCAGCTGCATGCGAACTCTATGATGAAAGTAATGATAACGGACCCACTGTATCAATAAGCGATGCTAATTTAGCCAGGCGATCATCTATGTATTACTGGCAACCATGGACATCCGAGCATGCATCCAGGTTTTTAGAAGAGAACAAAATCATTCATTCAAGGTATCCAAGCAAAAAGTAAACAAAACATACATGTTTAAACAGGCAAGAACATTATTATCCCGTTCTCGGCAACAATTACCAAACGTTTATGGTTTTCCTGATATGTTAATGTTACAATGGGTGATTTCGCACTTTGGGTGGACTTCATCATATCGAGGGTATACACTTCTCCGTAATAGATATCTCCTTTATTCGTTCCTATTCCAAGGCAGTCAAAACCTGAAGTTGATGTCCAGGAACATAATGATGTTACTCCTTTGACACCATATGCCCTAACATGAAACCCATTTGTTGTATACACAAATAATCTTTCATTTCCAAATTTATTACGTCCCAAAATTAAAACATAATTCCAGCGTGGAGTAATTAGAATTTTTTCTGGATAATAAGATTTCAAAGAAAACTTAGATATTGGCAGCCCATTTTGAATAGAAAACACACAAATTTCATCAGTTTGGGAAGAAACAACACCAATTCCATTTTGGTATGATACTGCAAAACATTTCCCAACATTCAAATCTAGAAAAACAGTATTAAGAGGAGAGTCTAAGGAATTTTTCAAAAAAGTTATCAATGAACCATCTTGAAACAATAATGCCACAAGGCTAGAGTCAGATTCTATGTGAATCGGTGATTCAGAAAATAGTGTCATATCAAGAGTGTTTGTATCAAATAATAAGAGTTTTTCAGATTTCACAAATAAATACCTCTCATTGATGCTCTTAATAACCTGACTTCCATTTGAAAATGGGATTTTCTCCCCATTCACAGCGCCATCGCTTATGAATCGATATCTTTCATTTATGCAACTGACAAACACATCGTGGATTATATTATCAGATGATATCAACATAATATAGATCTCATCATTTGTTGTGAAGAAAACAAAAGAATACATGATATTCTCAATTATAGATTTTAAAACAGCTAAAGTTCGAAATATTTGATTCACAGGTCGAAAATCTCTCATTGGATGAGGTTTGTTAAAGAGTTGCGTGTGCACATCTTTGAATTGTGAGGCAATATTGATTCCCCATACACAATCTATCCATAAGTTTATTGATTGAGAAACATGGTCAGACTCAATTCCTTTATGCAATTGATATGACACATCAGATGGTTTGATAAGTTTACTGGATTGCTTAACATTATCACAATAATCAGTGGCTATGTAGGCTAGAAAATCGACGTGTTCATTAATATCAATGTTATTAATCGAAAAAGCTTTATATGAGTCATAAGAATTAACTCCTTTAAAAGGGTTCGGGAAAAGTGGAGAAATATTTTGAAATGGAAACCTTCCACTAAGGAGATTAAGCAAATATATATAGTCAAAGGTAGCCATATTGTAATTAAGCCAATCTTTTTGGGCTTTTTCAATCATATTTGATACCACATCTTGTTTAGATTTTCCATGATAAAAAATCTCCATTATTAATTGATCATCATTAAGCTCTTTTATCTCTAAGCAACAATGCTTCCCATCTGTTTTCATGAAAAAGATATAACGAAATGATGGAATTACTGATATTATTTGTGTTATTGTTGATTCCCATATTATTTCATGATTAAAATTTAATATAACCAACTGATTATATATAAAAAATATCATACAATCACTTTCATTGGAGTATTGATGAAATATTGCTCTAATTGGTTTGTTCATCAAATCCTTATTTGGAAATTGCTTTAATAATCTTAAATTATTCTCCTTCTTTTTATACCTTATTAAGAAAGGCATTGAATTTGAAGAAAGACGCTTACTGAAGGTGAGGAATGGTTTGGGATATTGTTTAGAATTTTGATTTGATAAAAGAAACCAAGCAAATATATTCAAAAAATATGGATCATAATTGGTTATTGCCAACAGACATTTAATAGCATTGGCAGCTTGTTTTGAATAGTAACCATGTGTTGTAATGGTAAAAAATACATTGTTCAGATTACTAAAAAAACGTGATTGGTCATTTATCTCTGAGAGCAATCTCAGTAAATTAATTTCGTAAGGGATAACCATTTCTTTTAAAGAATCTTCAAAGTAATTATTCGCAAATGGGTTTGAATAGCCTTTGCGGTATTTCATAATGGGACAAAGTAGTACTAAGCCATCAAGTTTCTGGCATATAACATCAATTATAATCTGGAGTTCTTCTAGATGGGATTCAGATAATTCAAAATCGGAAAGCTGAGATGTGACTTCACTTGGCATCTGAGAAATCAAAAAATAGTAAATAAAAAAGAGAAACTTACAGTAATCTTTGTATTTTTTCAATACTTTGGCAACTCTTAATGCAGTTTGTGAGTCTTTCCAGAAACCGTATTCATCAACTCTCAATCCAAACATATTTGGTACTAAAAACTGTTGGGAGAACTCTTCGGTTGGAAATCTGGGATAAACAGATTCCGAAAAAGAACTCAAAGAATCATTTGAATAATATGGAGATTTAACAAATAAGCTCAACAATGAAAAACTCCCTTCATTTGCAGGGTGAAAAAACAAACACCATTGGGATATTTGGCGGAACATAACCATAGAATGATGTGTCAACTGAATGGAATTATTCTCAATAAGTGTTAATAAACTATTTAAAATTATAATTCGAAAACCCCTGATTTCAATGTTATAACACCCCCCAAATAAATCTGCTGATGCGATTAATTCATACCAGTGTTCAGAATTGGTATTTAATAAAGAGGCTACTAGAGTCTCAAAATACTTATCTTTTAGTTTGTAAGACAATAGAATTGACCAAAAATATGATGCTGGAATTTTTGATATACTTTTTAAAGCTTTATGAATATCTATAGAAACACCTTTATTAGAGCCATAGTAAGAGAATTGATATATCAATGACAAAAATGGTGTACATTCAATTTTGTTATTGCTAAGATTTTCAACACCGAATCCCAGCTTTGAAAAAAGATGAGTTGATTTGAGAATTGTTTGGATTTGTCGACGAATCGAAAGATTTTGAAGTTTTCCATATTTCTTAATATGAATAATAATATTGTTAGCCATAGAAGAAATTTGTGGATTCAAAGATCTTGAACTTTTTATAATCGGATCGATAATCATATCAAACTCAGCAATATGAACAAAGATCTCGGAAGAGAGCAAAAGCATATCCCGAATCAAAGCTAATATACAAATTTGAAAAGCAGGATCCTGACATATCGAGAATAATCCAATTACAAGCAAAATATCAGAAACCGAATATTTATATTCTCTTATAAGGGTAATAAAAGAGCTAATTTCTTGCCTTTGGACTTGATATGAATGAGAATCACATTCTTCAAGAATCAAATTTGGAGCATTAATATATCTATAAAAACAATTAGAATTCACAATAATGCTCGAAAAATATTCAATTTGTCTGATCATAGAGGGGAAAATAATTGGATTCCATTCCAACCGAATATAGGGGATAGAATGAAAAGGCATTTTCGAATAGTTTAGATACTGTATTAAAATAGAACATAACAGGGTTGATCTGACAGAGTCATCCATGAGATATCTAAAAATAGTAATCATTGACATTTCATGGATCCAGTGATCTCGAATTTCTCTAAAGATATAATATGGACCAATTTTAATACTCGATGAATTGCTGCAATCAATACAAAATGAAAGTTGCTCAATTTTACATTGATATGACGGTATCTCTAAAACAATAGAATTCTGATGATTTAAAGATAATGATAGATTAAACGTATTATTCAAACTGATCAATTCAAAAAGCAAAATTGACCAATTAGAAACACATGGATTGACATGAATTGGTATCAAAATAGTCTTTTGTCCATTACTCACAAGGTTTAGGAATTCACCAACCACACTGATAGAAAAAAGAATAAAATCAGGTGAAGATATGGTTAATAACATTTGATTGACATCTTTGAGTTTTTGTATTTTAAAAAATATTAGAGAAGATATGCTGTTGGATACAATTAAATTATTAATATTGCTGGCAACCGTATCGGTGATATGAGGTTTAACAAAATACTCATCAGAAAGGTCATTTAAAATTGTATAAAATGGAAATATTCCCTTTGTATAATAGTCATTGAGAATTGGAGAATAATAATCATTTTCCTTCAGAATGTCGAAAACATCAGATATGAATAAAAAGGTCTTGATAAACTGACTTGAGTATTCTGGGCATTTTTTAGATTCTACTAAGAATAGTATTTCTTCTTGAATGGAGATCTGTTTAATAATGATAATATTCTCTTTGGAGTAAACACATAGCCTATCTATCATCTTACAAAAGTCATTCATTTTGGAATAGTCACTTATTAATCTCCATAATAATTCAAAAATCATTTGATTCTGAATAATAAATGCAGATTCATAAGTCACCCCCTTAATCCCAGAGGCTATTTCCAAGAGTTTAATCTCAAGATGAATCAAACTTTCTTGAGAGTATAATACGGAAATCATTGTCATCATTGTATTGATTGGGGTGGCCAGATACTTATTAACACCAGGAGCTACGGAAATATACTCCAAAATCATGTCCATTACACTCACAGAGAGGGTTTTATTCTTGGAAGAATTCACACCATCAAAAATTGAAGAAAAAACGCAATGAGTTAAGGGATAAGAATTTGGAAGCTCGGAAATCGTTTCAATAATAAACCTCATGATATTATGAACAAATAATACGATTTCATCACTTGATGATGAGTGCATAGTAATATTAATAATAGATTTAAGAGATGGACCAATTTCATCTTTTTGATAATCAGGATTTAACCCTATATATATCCGAATTTTGCTCAAAACATCTTTGAATAATGTTGGTTCAAATAAAAAAGTAAGATATCCCATTACAAAATAACCATGATAAAAAAATTCTTTGATAAGCAATGGATTGGCAAAAGAAAGATCCAAAAACCTAATAATTGCTAGTGTACAAGGATCAAATGAATGATTCATATTGATTCTTTGATTCTTAAAGAAAACCAATGTTTTGGCTATTGTTGAAACAATAGAACCAATTCGATGGATCTGCTCAAGAAGAACATCAATATTATCTGCCAGTCTGTACATTAATTCTATAAAAAACATTGGAAAATCCTTTGAATATAAAAGAAGGATTTTCATTGTTTTCCTCCCCTGAGTCATAATTATCTTAAATGCTTCTGCTCTAAGAGTACTAATAGTCTTTGTTAATGGATCAGATTGTTTGCATATGATATGGGGATTAAATACGTACTCAGACATTAAATACTTGCTAACTTCAATTTGATTATGAGAAAATAGAATAATTTGCTGACAAAGAGTTAATAAAGCAGAGTACAGCTCAAAATAATGGTTGGAATCGATGCTATTATTAACAAAATTATGAAAATGCAAAAGAAAAACAGCAGCAATCCCCTTATTAATAACCAAAGCCTTCGAAATGATTTTGACCTGAGCTCTAACATCATTGAGGCATATTTCATTTGGTAACATTATTTTGGGCAATTTTTCCAAACCATCAAGACATCCCATTTTAATTTGCTGATCATTTGATGGAAATGTATATGAAATTTGATACGATTCAGACATTACGCTTGATTTAGGGATGTTGTAACAATTCTGTGGTATATCTAAAGTCCAATCAAGAGAGCATATCCATTGACAAAATAATTCAGCCACATTTTTTGCAAAATCACTAGATTGATCAGGATTAAGATATCGAATCATGTTCGCAAAAAAGTCAAAGGAACAAACAATTAATCTTTGAGATTTAGGAATAATACTTTTGCTCAATTTAGTTGATGCTGATTGGACAAACCCACCTTTGGTGTAGTTAATGACCACAGATAAAAAAGACACAAACTCTGCAAACTTCATCTTTCCTTCAATATCACTACCAAGGTACTTAGACATGTTATTCATCATCTCAAGAAACTCATGAGAAAGGAGAGACTCATTATAAAAGATTGGATATATGGCTGCCAGAACAGCTGAAAAACCAGAAAAATTCCGAATTCGATAATAATGTGACAATAAATGCAAAAAAGCTTTTTCAACTATTGATTGGAAAGGAGAGCTCAAAGAAAGAGCGAAACATGTAAATACTAATGGGATATCTTCAACTTCATATGATCTTTCAATAGTGGATATGAATTCGATATACATATACAAAACAACAATGATCCAAGCATTTTTATCGTCATCATTGATAAAAGCCCCCTTTGAGAATTCGCCCAATACTTTTTTATCATAAATGAACATAAATTGAATATATTCGATAATATCAGATCTACTGTAACCATTATGTTCCATTTCTTCTGCTTCTTTTAACAATTCTTCAGATAAATTAGGAATCGGGTTATGGTTCAAAAAAGTAACCAAAAAGCTGCTTTTAGCTTGTCGCAATACTTTAGAAACACCTTTAACTCTGAGAATATAGAATAGAGGATCCTCTATTGAACCTACTTGATTTTGGTTCTTCATAAATCTCAGAGTTGCAAAAACAAATATGGATGAGTATAAAGCGGAGAGACGGAATAATCATCGTGAAATAGGTTTATTAGCCATTAGTGATTCATTTTTTAATGATTTTCTTGAAGAAATCGAGTCATGTGAAGATTTTTTCAGATTACTCCCATTGTTGAAAGAATACACCCAAAATATTAGCATTACAATCAGTTCTATGGATAAATTAACCAGAATTATCGATGAAATTTTAATTATTAGATTGGAACGAAACCAATGTGTTGAGTTTCTTCAGTTTTTAGAGTTTCTTTTTGAAAAAGGAATTGATTTTCCTCCTTTAGAGGGCATTTTGAGTATGCAGTTAATTTTATGGATTCAAAATTTGTTTTTTTCATTCGATGATCCCGAGATTATTGTGTCTTCCATGAACTGTTCTTTTCAAATGATAATGTTGGCTAATCACCAATCCAATATATTTTTAAATGAAGGTTTTTTGGAATCAATGTTAAGTGTTTATGATTTTTTTTCTTCAGATCAGGTTGATCTGATTATTGCTCAATATACGCTTCCCAGTGTTTTAGGATCATTAGCAGTATTTGTTGACAAACACATCAAGAATATCGATTCAATTATATTAACAAAAGTGATAGATATCTTTGTTTCCAGTGTTTTTCGAGAACCTGATCCCTTTTTATCAAATGCTTTATGGGGTCTAAGCAAGATTTCCCAAAATAATCTCGAAATTCTAATAGAAAATATGCCGAATAATCTGATTTTAAGATTAATAGATATTTTAAGATTTCATAATAAGGCAATAATTACTTATACTTTGAGCATTCTTAATGATATTGTTATTTATGATTTTAAATCTGTTGATTTTGGTGTTCTTCAAAAGGGTATACAACCTCATCTTCTACGAAGATCATATCAAGACTGTTCAGAAATCCTGATTTTATCATGCCGTATTTTGTCCATTTTTCTAAATGACCCAAAAAACCATGAAATAGCTTATATTAGTGGTGTAATATCAATGGTATGCTCGTTATTAAATGACCAGCAATTTGAGGTAAAAACCGAATCAACAATGGTTTTGTGTAATCTTATTCAAAATGCATCAGACTCACTTCTTCAAGAGATTCTTATTAATTATGATATTATTTCCCCAATCATGTTAATTTTGGATTCTGATTCTATTGAAACAGTAGTTGGAGTATTATATGCAGTTAAAAGTATTATTGATAGACACATCAATACGTCTTTATATCGAATTCATATAAATAACATTAAAAAGGGATTTTCCAAAGTTTACCTTGATTCTCTGAAGTCAAGTAGTTTTGAAATAATCAAAGATTTAACATGTATTATATCTAACTTTCTCGAAACATACATTTACACCTAACCTGCCCAGAAATCATGAGTTTTGTCAGATTATTGGACCAATCGTGTTTCTGAAATTTGAATTACCATCCACATTTTATTGGCCTTGCCACTATTTTCAAGCCCATCGCATTCTTTTGATAAGATCTACAGTTATCCAAGCTGACAAATCGAATCACCATTTTTCTATTAAATTTTCAATTGCAGATTCGATTTCAGAGAATTATTTTGGTTTTATATAAAAAAATTTTGTATTTTTTGACCGAATTGACCAAGGTCAATTTTTGGGTATTGATTATTTGAAATAATTCTTTGGGGCTTCAGTTATCAATTCCGATTCTTCACAAAATCTTACGGTTTATATTTGGCAGAAATGATGGATTGCCCTCTTTTGCAGGTAGCAATGGGATACATTCAAGATGAGATACCAGATGCAAGCAATGAGCTCCTATATGAGGTAAAGCAAGTGTTTTCAGGGCTAATTGCCAATCCATCGCTTTATCAAATATATAGAGATCGAGTTAAAGAATTGATAGGATCAACAGACATAATTTCCAAAATACACACCATTATAACAGTTTCTCAAAATCCACATGATTATGTTTTGCCTGATCCTGAAGAGCAAGATGACAAACCTTCATTGGGTCGTCGAAAAGCAAGGCCATGGACACAAGATGAAGATCTCCGGCTTTTAGCAGGAATTCATATATATGGTCTTGATAATTGGAACAGTGTTGTTCCCTTAGTTGGTGCTGGGAGAACCAGACCACAGTGTTCCCAAAGATGGTTTAGAGGCATTGATCCAAAGATTTCAAAAAGAAAATGGACTGAAGAAGAGAACAAAGAATTGTTTAATTTGGTCAACCAATATGGAGAAAATGCATGGTCAAAAATATCAAGTGAAATGGGATCAAGAAGTGATGTACAGTGCAGGTATCACTATTTCCAGATGAAAAAATCAAAGACAACAGTGAAAGGAATAAAAAAGACCCGAAAATCCCCAGAAACACCAAAAGAAATCTGTAATAATAATTTTGGAAAGAACGATCTTAGTCTTATCAATACCATTTTCAAATTCGATGAGAGTCTAGACTCTAACTTTTTCACTTATCTGTGGAATCCTACAACAGGGAGTGGAACAAAAGGAGATTTCTTTTAGATAAACACATCTATCCTATCTTTCAAAGCCTTGAGTGGTTTAGATTTCAATTTTTCTGTATTTAGGGAACTGTGACGCCAACTGATCATTCAAATTTTTAATTCAAAAAATTGAATTGATTTGTTGATCTAATGTCAAATGACACCAAAGGTTAAATCCAAAGAGTGTAAAGATGGCAGTTGTGGTTGATAAGTTTATGAACTAATAAACCACCTAAATTGATTTCACCATGTCTGTTTATTTTTTCAATATTCAGACGATCATCCTTTGAAAAGCAATATTTTATGGCAACGCTAAAACTCTATACATGTACTAGTATAGAATGTAATCAATATTTTGAGTTTTATTATGCGGAAACTTTTACAGGGTCGCAGTTCATGCAAGTTGCATGTTATAATATGAACTCTTATGTTGATTCTTCATATCGTGCCATTTTTTTAAATCAATTTCAACAAGAATGCACTTTAAGTTTTAATGAAACATTATCTAATCAAGGAGTTATTGATGGAATGCTAATATACATTCTTCCACCTACAGAAATCCGTCATATTCCAGGCTCAATTCAAATCTCTTATAATGCATCAAATGGCAATGCCTCTCTTCCAGAAATGGTTTTGCCAACAACAAATAATCCAGCAGTATTACCAAATCTACCACCACTTCCCCAATTGCCACAATTGGCATCAATAGCACCATCTTTCGTGCTTCCTGAATTACTTGAAAATTTCAAAATGCCAGAGATTCCCAATTTTAATATGGATTTATCATCAGATTTTAATATATTGAATTTTCAAGATGTTTATAAGCCACCTCAGTATGATGCAATGGCGAATGAGTCAACAGCATTAGATGACCTTGATGTTGTAATTAAGAACAATGATGCAGGATTTGATGCTTCTGAATTCGCAACTGTAACAAATGTTGGTTTCGATGGATCAAATGCTGGCGATAAAGATGAGTCTAACACAGTAATGATGTATACATATAATGGATTCACATTTAATAATGAACCACCAACTAGATACAATATATCTGACTCATTTCAAGAAGTTTGTCAAAAAGCAACAGACTCTCTTGGTTTGAGAAATGGTGACTATGCTATTCTTCTTGTGTTTTCCGAAGATGATAAGAGATGGTTTGAACCAAATACATTTTTAGAAGACTACAGCTGTTATGATGGAATGAAATTATCATTATTTAAGAAGAATATCAAAATCCAAATCGAATCACCACATTTTGATTCATATAAGTCTCAGTTTGACATCACAAAATCTGTCTCCGAAATTGTCAAAGAAATTGCTTTGTCCAAAAGAATCGATAATTATTTAGGGTTTACTCTTTATTATAGGAAAAATGAAATTGATAGAAAGACAGGGAATATGAAATCTAAAACTTTCCCATTAGATCAAGAAGTCTGTGTTCCATATCAGATTGAGTCATTCAATGAGTTAGTTTTTCAAAGGAGGTTTTTTGTGTTTTCTTATGAAGATTTTGAAAGCACTAATTCCTCTCTAATAGCTTTCACTGATGCAAGGGATGAGGTTAGACACAATCGAATTATGTACTTAACCGAAGATGAAGCAATCAACGTCGCTGCATATGGCTATTTTACCGAAAATCCTCGGTCCTCTATTGAATCAATTCCAGATAATCTTTCTTCATATTTACCTCGACATTATCCAGGGGCAAAGAAGATAGGAAAATACGTGAGATCCAGATTTCAAAATGATACAATACTAACTGTCAGAGAATATGCTCGATTGTACATCAAATCGGTGAGGTTATGCCCAGGGTTTGCAGCGGAGAAGTATTCTTGTCAAACTGAACCCGATTCAATTACCTGTTATTGCATTATTAACCCACATGTTCTAATGATTGTTGATTCTGAGAATTCAGATGTATTATATAATGTAAGATTCAACTCGATGATTGATATTGTTTCTGAAAGTGGTCTTTTAACAATTAATTATCTTGGTTTTAAGCGTGAATATCAGACAATATCGCTAAGATCAAAATATTCATCTGAAATATCTACGATTGTTATGTCATATCAGAGAATTCAAAGGGAAATATTGCAAACGAGAGCTAAGCTAAGAGCTAAAGGACAATCAATAGCTCCTATTAGTTCAATGGATAAGATTACTCTTGAAACATTTAATGGTTTTAACGATCCAAACCCGATAATGCATGAATATGATTCCAATTTTACTGGTAGTATGCTTCTTGACGTTGTTATTAATTTATGCAAGATCAAGGATAAGGTTTCAGAGCTCAGCATATTATGTCAAATGCATAGACAAAAGCGTTGGATTCCTAATGATCAAACTTTGGCACAAGTAGGAGTGTATGATGGTTGCTTAATATACGTTGTAAAAACCACAAGACCAGTTAGAATTCAAATGACTGATCAATCTTCACGATTAATGCCACTAAACCTTCGCCTTACTGCTGATGATTTAATCAAAGACATATTCGCACGCCTTCATGCTCCTTTCATACTTGGATATAGCTTGTACTTTTTTATTGATGATAAGGCTGTTCCTTTGGATGGGAGGTTTTCTATACCCGAACAAACAACCTCATTTGAAGTTTTACTTTTCAAAAGAAGATTTTATATTTTATCAAGAGATGATCTTCAATCAGATATTCTTGGAAGGGCAGCTTTTTCTGATTGCCAGAATTATATCTTAAATGAGAATATTGATGTACCCGAACCTGTAGCACTGGAGTTGGCATTATTAGCATTATATATTAATTTTCGTGATCCCAATGAAATATCTTTAATGAAAACTTTCAACTATGAGACAATGTTTCCAAAATGCATAAAAATTACTAGTTCTTTGAAGAAATCGTTTTCTAAACTAGTGGAAACGTATGAAAAAATTGATAACAGAAAAGCAGTTCGAAAATATTTAGGAATTGTGAGAGATATTCCATTTTTTGGAGCAGAAGTATATAATGTTATGCTTCGAGAAGCTGGCGACCAAAAACAAACATCTAAGCAATTCAAGGAAGCAGTTATCAAGGTATGCCCACTCTATACTTTTATCCTCGAAACAAATGGGAAGGTTTTATATCGAATTCCATGGAGATTAGTAATTAATTATCGAATTTTTAAAGCATCCATGGTTTTGACATTTGCAAACAAACATCATGGTACTCCTCTTGTATATGAGATTAAATCAAGCGAAGTTAACAAACTTGTTTTGATGATTAGCGGGTCTTTAACAATTTTTAGAACAATGATTTTAACAAGACAAAAAATTCAACAACTTGTTCGTGCAGAGACAATATTGAAACTACAAGGTGGATATACAGATGAAAAGGGTAACATTCACGGACCAATGATGAATTTTCATATTACTCCTAAGCTTGATGTGTTAAAGAAATTCACTACATTATGGTTTGATTTATCATGGACACAAGAAGAAATTGTCCAGGTTATTATTGAGAAATGCCACCTGGAAAAGAAACAAAGCATTGAATATGGTCTAATGTTTATGGTAGCAAAAGGGAATTATCGATGGTTAATGCCTGGGCAAATACTTTCTTCAATTGATCCGGTTAGAGGATCCATTCTATTTGTTTTCAACATAAAGCCTATTATTAAAATTGGAACCGCAACAGGGGTTCAAAAATCTATGTATTTGAATTTATCATTACCACTCAAAAAACTTATAAAAGTCATTGGTGCCAAATTCGAGACATCTCAGTGCGAAGGATATACTCTCTACTCATCATTTTTGAAACCAGGTTCAGGACTCTTACCTCTTGATCTTTCCAAAAGAATCCCAGAGCAGATTAGTAATTTCGAAGGAATGATCTTTCGGAGAAGGTTTTTTGTTTTATCCAAGATTGATTTTTCCCATTTTGGTTCGCTTCTTCAAACATTTTGCGATATAAGGGAACTGGTTTTATCAGGAGTAATGGAAGTGGGAACCGATCATGCCGTCGAATTACTCTATTATTCAATAACTGTTGACAACAAGAAGCCATTATTGGAAGATCAGCTCCCACAAGATTTAGTGCCCCATTTGCCTGTTGGAATCAAACCAAATAGAAATATGCCAAAACAACTAAAGCAGCTCTGGTCCACAATCAAGATTAAGGACACAGAAGATGCAATGACGAGATATATTGCTCTAGCTAGATCCCTTCCAACATTCGGATGTGAGAAATATATGATTAAGTATCAGGATATTGTTAAAGGTAAATCCATTCTCAAGGATGCCTCACTTTTAGTAACACCTAACAGAGTTATAGCAATCGATGATACAACAAAGAAAGAGGTATGCATGATTAACTATGAGTATCTTCTTCAATTGCAGTCTATTGAGAATATAGCATATTTTCGCTATTGTGACAATAAGGAAAAGTTGTATTTCTTTGAAGCAATATCTGAAATGGCGTCTAGTATAATGGAAGTGATTAATACTTACATATTAATCAAAGGAAAGATACTTAAACGGAGAGCCAAAGAAGCAATTACATTTGAGAATACCACAGGTAGTGATAGAATAGCTATTTTCACATATCATGGACTTGTTGCTAATGAAGAGAAAAGAATTTTTATTTATGACCAGAGAATGAATGGAGATCAATTGTTAGATAAAGCTATTTCTAATTTATCAATATCGCCAAAAGGACAGTATATGTGTCTCCTTCGTTTTACCAATAAAGATAAGTACTGGGTTGGATCAAAAAGTATTTTGGGACTATATCATCCATATGATGGCATTTCGATGCAAGTTTATGACAGATTTGCGAAGTTCTCAATATCTGGTCCTGATGGATCCACTAAAAGAATGGCACTTGATGTATCATCGTTGGTATCATCGTTGATCCCATATATTTGTGAGCGATATTCTATTAAGAATTCTATTGGATATACCTTATTCTCAAAAAAGGTTTCTGGAGAAGAAACACCACTTGACCTTGGCAAATCAATCCCTGAACAAGCTGATTTCGATGAAATTTTTGTTTTGAAAAGGAGATTTTTTGTTATATCTAAGTTTGATATTATGTCATATGTATGGACTCGTGAACTTTACAATGATTTTAAGTCACATGTTTTATCTGGAATACCCGAAGTTAATGAGGCGGAAATGCTTGAATTGGCAGTTTATCAGATTTTTGCTGAAGCTGTATCACCAGATGTTGCTAAATCCATAAAAGAAATATCCGATGTATCCAAATTCCTTCCTTTAGGAATGGTTCCAAAGCCCAAATATTCTTCGAAAATTATTGAATTAGTAACAACATCTCCAGATTTGAGTCATCGGAGTGCAATATCTCAATATATTCGTGCAGCTCGACAACTTATTGGATTTGGGTCATTTTCATTCGAATCAACGATTCGGGAAAAATCAAAGGATAAAAAAGGAAAGGAAGTGGATTCATATATTGAGGTTATTGTTTCAATTGGGGCAAATGGCATTATTATTTATATTTCTTCCACTAAGAAGGCATTATACAAGTTTAGCATCAAAGATATTATTACAATCCAGGGTATTAGAGATGTTTTATTGTTAAGAGCTTCGATTGGAGAAGAAACACAATATCTTTTCCTGAAATCTCACAATGCGGATGAAATGCTTACACTCATTCTTTCATACTCACAAATCATCCTCCCAGCTATTAAAATGCGCGAAAAAATTCAAAAAGCAGGCATCATTGATCCATACGAGTCAACTTTATCCGAAGGATTGATTTCTGTTGTTATTCGTTCTGATATCGGTGATCGATTCCCAGTAGAGGTTACAATAGATCATAAGTTGCTTAGACCACAAGTTTTTGATTATCTTTCTCAGGTTTACTCTTTGCCATCAACAAATGACTATGTGATGTTTTCGATCATGAATGATGGTTCGGTTCATCATTATGAGGATGATATGACAATTGGATTGTTCTGTTCAAACATTAATAATTTATATTTCATGAATCCCCAAAAAAGTGTGTATGTACTTTCATCTTTTGGTTTTATTAACCGGCAACTATTTGACATAACAATGACAATTGCTGAATTGACAACATCCCTTTCAAAGAAGCTCGATTTAGGGTTTGAGGATGGGTTTACATTGTATTCCGGTGAGCCTAAAGAATACCCACAAGATATCAAGTACTGTCTTCCATTTCAAACAGAACACGTATATGATTTATCTTTGAGAAGGAGGTTTTATGTATTTACTGATCATTTCTTAAGAGACTCTGTGTCAATTTCTTCATTATACTTTGAGTGTAAGAAATCTATTCTGAAAAGAGAAATAATAACCAATGATGATCAAGCAATAGAACTAGCTGCAATATCTATATATTGTGAAGTTTCTTCTCTTTCGGAATTCGTGAATGCTGCTAATAAATGTGATCTTAGATCATTATTACCATCATCAATACCCATTTCATCAATAGTCAATCGAAAATTTAGGGCAATATGCAAGTCATTAGCACCAATGTCAGGTTATGTTGCTTGTCTAACATATATTAGCAAGTGTTCAGCATTAAAGGGTTATGGTTGTGAATATCATGAAATTTCTTTTACTGTTAAGAGTGATATATCAAAGAAATCAAATAGAAATGGTATTATTGTATTATCTCCATTTAGTATAAGTATAACCAAAGGAGAGAAAGTATATATTAATATCCCATATAACAAAATAATTAAGTATAATAGAGAAAATACTGACTTAGTTTATATCAAGTATTACAATGAAGTGGAATGGATACATTCAATTCAAATTTGTTCAACCGAAACACAATATATATGGTCATTTATTTCGACAATGATGTATTATATGGATGTGTATGGTAGCTTTATGAGTCAGAATCAATTTTCAACAACAATTTGTTCAATAATTAAAGGACAAACACATGATGAGATTAGCACTTTACAAATAGATCTTATTGAAGACGATCAATCTAATATTGACGACATTAATATAGATGTTTCTTTCAAGTTCGATGATAATAATCAAATCGATTTTACCGGAGTTGAAGATCCTCTTGGGTTTATGAAAAATTGTTATGATGATTATTCTCTCGGGAATAAGGATTATGGCAACAATCTTCCTGCGTTTAATTTGCCAACATCAAATGTTATCAACGATGAAATATCCAAAGATATGGGATGGAGACTGTCAGATAACGGACTCATTTTGTCAAGAGCAGATAGAATGCTTGATTCGATATATGATGATGCATTCTCCATATCCAATGGTTTATCTTCCGAAAATCCCGAATCATTATGCTATACCATCAACCTCCTAAATGAGTCTCTCCAATACATTAGTGCAGCGATTCCAGAATACATGCAAAAAGACTTTAATGATCTGAATGAACAACTTTCAAAATTAAGGGAAGTGTCACAAACGGTTTTAAATTCTGATCAAAATATGAATAATTATCAAGCAACTATCAAGGCTCAATTGAATGGATTCATCAATTCTATTTCTCCAGCAAAACAGGCAATACAAAATTCATTAAATGGTTTAAGGATCCAACATCAAACCCAAATGGGTTCAATTTCTCAGGGATTAATAGGAATTAGTGATGCTGAAGAGAGTTTAGCAGCAGCAATAACTTGTGTTTCACCTCAAATATCTTCTATTGGACATGATCCATGGAAGATTATTGACAGAATCCATAACTCTTCATTTGCCCTAACTAACATGGCCTCTAGTTTTTCCCAAAGTACAGATCCATTTGTGTATGAGATTCAAATTGTGCCCCAACTGAAAGAAATCAAATCAAGTTTAACAGATATCATGGGAATTACTTCTAACCTCCAGCATAATGACCCCGATGTCATTAAAATAGCAGATTATTGTAACAAAATGAACAGTTATCTTAATGAATTCGAAGCATCCATAGTTCAATTTTCCAAATCATTTAAGGCATCTCAACAAAATATCTCTCATGTCTATACAGGAAATAGTGAAGCTCTAAGTTCTTCCATCCAACAGCTCATAGTATCAAGAAAATATCTGGATGGCTTGCTAAACCAACCAGTAATGATTAATGATACAGAAATGAAGAATAATATTATTGAGTCAAGGAATCAAATTGATTCCATAATTAAAGGACTGATTCAAAACCAAAAGGTCAAATCCGACCTTCATAATAATGATGAATCGTCCTATGAGGTCCAAAAAGCAATATCAATTTTGATATCTACAAAGCAACAACTACCAGTATCAATTGCCCCTCATATATCAGCCCAAATAGATCAAATAGTGAAACCATTGAGTACGACTGCAAATGCCATTTCTACAAGTCATATAGTCCCGTCATCTTTGTCCAAAGTTATTGATGATATTAGTCTTTTACAAAACCGTTATAAGGATCTTGACACTCGCATTTGGAAGTCTTTTGATCCACTTGGGCTCCAACAAGTAGACGATACTTTCAAATTATTGAATGAAAAAATTGAGTCATTTAAGAGTATAAATAATAAGCTTCAAGAATGTGTTATCGATAATACTAATGTGAGAAGCGCCCAAGATGAATTGCTGAAATTGAAGATCATGTCAGATGATCTTCAAAAATCCATTAATTTAATATGTAAGAATACAAATGATTTTTCTTATCAAGTAATGATTGAAAGAATATTTACTGATCTTAACAATGTTTTAATTGAAAACCCTCCTTCTGAAGATATTCAACTCTGTCCTCATATACTATCCCTCCAACAAATGCATGTTGATTTAGCTCACCTTATAAATGCTATGTCTAGGACCATTTCACTTGAATCAATTAAAGCAAATGCACCATTATTAGGAAGACTTCAAGTTGTTTATAATTTAATACAGAAGTTTTATGAGGGTATAGTTCAAGAAAGAATGTTTATTAACGAAAGTCCATTTGATAGAGAAGTTCTTAATCATTCCATAATCGAGTTGCAAAAAGGCCTGAAGTTTATATCTCTTTTACAATCCATGTCGGTTGATGTCACTGAGCTTACATCCAATAATGACCTTTACGAGAAAGCTAAGATATCAAACAATTATATTGTGAATACTATTGATTTATTGAGAAATGTACCAGGGAGTGTTTACAGAGAAAAACCAACAGAAACTCACATTTCCACCATATGTGAATCAATTGATCAGATCAATAGGGAACTTCTCAAAGCCAAATCATCATCTGAAGTATTATCAAATCAACCACTTTTATCTTGTATAGAAAAAGAATTATCTTTCTTCAATCGCCAGAAAAGTATCTTAAAATCTTTGAGAGATGATGAAATGATGATTATCTATGATATTGCAGAAAAAATATCGAAGAGAATTGAAATTCTCCCAGACGCATTTAAGGACCACCCCAAGATATCCTCTCTTTCGTTTATCCCGTCTATTATTCCAACATCAATTGCTCCGATGAAAATGGTTTTAAAGAGCCGAGCACCAACAGTTGATTTAGTGAAAGAAGAAATTATAAATTCTTCACAACAAATCAGTTCTCTCTCTAAATGTATTAATGACAGAATATTATGTAACCAAAGTGACTTTGATCCTACTATTGTTGAAAATGCCCGTTTATTGGTAGAGAAACTTAATAACTCTGCAAGCGATTTAATTCTTCATTCGCAGAACAATGATTATAATGGTATTCTAGCAAAGCAGGATAAAAGAATATTGAACGAGATTCAAGTAGTTATTTCCAATATTCCTACTCCAATAAGAACTGCTATTACATCCGACTCGAATGAGAACCTCATTTCTTCTCTAGGCTTAACATCTCAATCATGTTCACAGGCAATATGTGCAATTAGAAATCTGCCTACCAAAGGAGTAGTGAAAATCGATTCCAAAGCATTTAGTAGAATTGATCAAGAGACAGAAGTTTCGGATTCGATAAATGACTATATTAATCAGGTGACATCATTCCAAAGTATATTATCATCGATCAAATCAATGCCTCAGCTAGAATCAAGACCTCATACATACAAATTAATCTCAGATCTCAATGATATGTTTTTGTCAATGTCAAAAGATATCAAATCTGCATCACAGAATGAGGATCATCTCCTTTTGGCGATCGGAAAAGCAAAAGACCTGTTTCCAAAGGTTATAACTTCGATTGAGCTTGTTACTCCAATTATTGGTCTGACAAGTTTGAATGACATTAGTAAGAATCTTTCTCAAAACGCCATGATTCTTCAGAAACAACTTTCCATTCATCATCTGTCACCAAAGTCAGGAGCAGAGCTTTGTAAATTGATTAAACCGCAACTTGAACAACTATCAAATGGATTCAAAACAATTATTATCCCCTCAGTTCTCCCCCCAACTGTAGTTTCAACAATTAGCAATTTCTTTGAATCATTGCCAGAGAAAGCTGATTCCATTCAGTCTTCTCGTTTAAAGATCAAACAAAAGGCATGTGATGAGTTGTATTCTTCATTATTAACAATAATTCCAAACATGATCGAACATACACAGTTTGAGCCTATTATAGATGGTGTGTTTTATCTGAATGACACTCTGAGTAGATTTACATCTTTGCCCCTTCAAAATACCAGATACACTAATGGATTATATGTCAAATCTGTAACAATTGATCCAATATTAACTCAAAGGGTTGTCGAACAAATATCCAGTTCAATTATAAAAAGTCAGATTCCCCAAAATGACAACATTTTCGAAATTACTGAAGAGAATTTACATACATTGGCCGATCATTTTGATTCAGTACCATTGTATATATCTAAAGCTCTACCATCTGCAACTAGAGTTTTAAGGGGACATCCATCCAATACTCTAACATCTGTTGCAATTTCTCTTCTTGGGATTGACCAATATATGGCTAAGTTGAGCCTACTTGAAGAATTAACCATTAGTTCTTATACAAAATCTTCTGAAGTTTTGGAAAGGCTTAAAGAATTTATCCACAAATTCGATTCCTGGAATGATCTTCCAATTAAATTGAGTTTTCACCTTAATACACTAAAGAAGTTGATTGGCTCTGTCGACACAAGATTGTTATTTAAATGCCAGTCTCTTTCAGCAGCAGTTTTGATGTTTAATGTCTTTCATCAGATAGTTGATCAATTGAGTATTTTATCATTCAACAAGGCTTTGTTTTGTAACGATGGGATTTTGTCATCCGTAACAGAAACCGGAGAAGAATTTGCTCAGTGGGTATTTGGCTCTGATTTGATACTTGTAAATTGTTTTTATTCTCATATTGATGAACTTGTTCAATGTTTAGAAGAATTACTCACCAATGATAAAAGCCTTACATTGTCTTCCTTATTATCTCCAGTTTTAAGGCAATGGGCAATAATACTCAAATCCAAAGATAGACTACTATCAATGAATTGGATAAATCTCATGAAGATTTCTAAACAATATCTTGGATTTGAAACAGATATTTACCCTCAAGTTTATGCTAGCGCTTCTGAATCCGAATCAAAACAAAAATCATCCGATTTGATTAAATCTTTGGAGAAGTTTAAACCTGTACTGAGACTATGGTCATCTCCTGCCAATGAAACCAGTACCTCATTTTGTTTTTCAATGGACGCTAATTCTTCATCCTTTAGAATATCATCAAAAGAGATGATTAAGCTTTCATCCGAAGATCCACATTCATTTTCTAAACTGTTTTATCAGAAAAAATCCAATATCGCCCAAATTAGTATAACATATCAACATGGAATTGATAATGGGGTAATAGTTAAGGGATTATCCGAGGTAATTCCTCAGATTAATAGTTTGATATCTGCTGTTGAAAAAACCGAATCAACACATGGATCCATGCGAGCACAATTAGTTAATATTTTAGAATCATCACTACAGAAATTAATGGCTTTTGTTGAAAGCGAGATTCATGTTGATTATTCAAAAGCTAGTATTGATATTTCTAGCCAGAATCAACAAAGTATCTCATCCCTTGAGCTCATAACAGATCAAAATTGTTTGTCCATAGCTAAAACATCTCAAACATATCTCGCAGGGTTGATCAAAAAGGCTTCCATTATTGAAGTTAATTATCCCACTGCTCAAACACAAACCAGTTATAATAGCCTTCATCATCTGAATTCAATTCCTACATTGTCTTCATATGCTTTAACAAGACCAATTGGACAACGAGATCAACAATTTCCGAAATCAATATCTATAGAAGACTCATATTTCAACAAAAGCCTTTCTAATTCTTTAATCATATCATCCCTTGTATCACTTCAACACTTCCACCTTTATAAGTCTCCAGAGATCGTTAAGTTGATCTCAAATCAACAATATCTAACAGATTTCGTCAAGAATTTGCCAGTTTCATCAATAGAGGAGTCAATCGATTCCATATCAGCTCATCTTAGTATGTTTTCTGACCAGTTACGGTTAGCAGATGAGATAGCAAGACAGACGACATCACAGGAACTAATCGATTATATAATGATAAACTACCTTTTGGACATAATCCAAGGACCTTGCAGTATTGTAGATGCTTCTCCATTAGAATCTCAAAAGAACCAATACACAGCATCACTTATTTCCAGAATTTCAAACAATAATTGTAATGGAACCGATATTACCCCATTAATGATAAGCAATACTATATTTTCTTCCATTACTATCACAGAATCAATTAACTGCCTATTAAGCTTATATCACTCACTTTGTACAAATTGCCCTAGTGTGTTCAAATTTATTTCGACGAAGGAAGGTTTTTACCATTTTCATGATTCAATTCCAATGAATGATGTTAGAGAATGCCAGAAATTGATTTCCAAACAAATTACTCTATTGAACACACCATCAATCCTCCAATCAATACAATTAGAGTTCTATCCAGAACAAGTAAGTAATCAAATCCGAATTATTCAATTTATTCTTACAAAGATTGTTTCTTCTGAGTTTTGCCACCACATACAAGCTGATTCGCACGAGGATTTTGTCAAATCATTACTTTTAGATCTAGTTTCTCTTTATCCAAGCAACCCTAACATTCTTTTATCAAAAGCATTGATAGATATTGACTTGATAATGAAAACACAGAGCCTATTATTCGAGAAAACGAGCCAAATCGAGATATATCATAGAATATTGGATATGAACAATGAAATTAGGCAATTCTGCTCGAATAAAGGTATTGATTTGTATAAGAATGAACAAACATTCAATGGAGATTCAAACATGATGGATTCTATCATTTCTTTCGCATTATTGCCTGATAGAAACCGTAGTTTTACTGAGTTTCTTGAGAACTCATCTCAAACCATTGCTTTACAAGTTAATTGTATTATGCACAATCTGTTTTCACATTTGTTTTCTGATAGTATTGATTATTCGATATTTAAATGCAACCAGGATTCAACATCAAGTATTATTAGTGGAACATTAAAACCAATATCGACTCAAATTATTCCATCTACATCAAATCTATTATCTGTTTTGCATCATTCTCATGATTCTCTAATGCCTTCATCTATCTTTACAAAATCACTTGACTCATATTCAACTGCTATAGAATTCTTCAGGGTTGCTGAAATAATGAAATCTAATAATTTTGCCTTTTCTGATTCTGAATGTTTGAGCAAATGGCCCCAAATTATTCAGTCTGCTCCTCAAGTCAATTATTCGATATCCCTTATTGATTCTTTGAGGAAAGCTAAACCAGAACAATATCGTTCAATTATTGATAATACCGAAAGAAGTGTAACCGAATTTGCCTATGGATTAATTAATAGCTCATTAAATGAGTACAGTATGTCAAATCAGGAATTACAAAAATCATATTGTATAAATGAGAAACTCTTTTCAAATGCAGGAATACAAGCACTATCAAATAGTGATATTGTTCATTATCGTTCATTATCTGATTTATCAAAGCAAATCACGTACGAATCTAGTTTGATGAATGAAATAGAATTTGTTAGAGGATTATTATATCTTTTGAATCAATCTTATGTTTTAAATCCGTCATTAGGATTCGTTCCTGCTCCTGTAGATTCAATTAATTCTGAAATGTTTTCAAGTATTAGAAATCTGATTTTTGAAGCTAATACAAAGAATAGTCCCACCATGTTGTTCTCAAAAGATACTTCTCAAAGCCAAATTTTATTGATAAGAGGGGTTTTATATCTGATTATTAATGAAATAACTAGAATGATTCAAGATCCAAGTTTTATTAAATCAATTAACTTTGGAATCAATCAATTATATCAAGTTTCATCTGATAAAATATATAACGACATTAAAGGCAGGTCCCAAATATCATCTCCTCAAATGGCAGACAGTATAATTCTTCATAAATTATTTGAAACTCTTTACCAACAATCTAATCTTCGATATGATTTATTGAATTTCCAATTCTGTTTTCTTGAACAGAATCCACAAATTATTGAACTAACTCGAGATCCAGAGTTTTATTCAAAGTTTTCTACAAAGGATATACTCAGATCTCAAGAGATTCTTTGGAATTGTATTAAATGTGGAGGTGTTCACAGGCCTCTTATTGATTCGATTAGGGCTCTTCCTTCTGAACAAATTATGTGTATTTTGTCCAGTTCGGTTAAAATAGTTCATTCTTTAGATCAGAATTCTCCTAATAAACCACTTTCCAATATTAGTCTTGGTTACTCATTAATGTCCGATGAAATACCACCACCTTCCGAAAAGGAAGCTTATATGCAAGTTGCTCAATCAGTAACAAATATGTTAAATCTAATACCTTCAATTTCCATGGTTCCAATTTCTGAATGCCATTCTATTTTGGCATCTGAGTCTTCTTCACTTATTCAAGTTTTAAGGTCCTTATTGAATCACAAAGGAACATCATACCCAGTTGATGTTAGGAGCTTGCTTGACAATATTCCACAAATTTTGGCTACCATGATAAGAGTTCTTCCCACATTAGATGATAGAATTAGACAATCGTTAGATATTGATCCTAACACTATTATGCCAATGATTCAAACATTAGTATTGAGTTCTATTCATCTGAATGACCCAAGCTCAAAGAAGACATTTCATTCAACAGTAGAAAAACTACTTCTTTTAATCTCATGTGTTAATGCTTCTGTGCAAAACAGTATAGATATTGATCCGATTTCCATTTTAACAGATCTTGCCCTCTCATTCAAGAAATACGATGCGGAGCTCATTGATGAGAATCTTATCAAGTTGCAGGCATTAAAACTTCAGTGCTTGGCATTGAATAAACCAATTCCTAACATTGAAAAAATTGATACCATTATCAGTAACATATCCCCAATTATAACCGAATTACATTCAAAACAAATTCACATTCCAACTGATGTACAGAAGAAACTCGATAATAATAGATCAGTTCTTGTTGATATGATATCCAAAGAATCCAAGGATCCATTAGATATAATTCAAGGTCTTTCCAATTGTGAAAGCTTAAGGGGTTCATTCAGAAAGTTCAAATCTGATTTCGATGCAAAACTACAATCAATTATTAAGAATTATTCCAAATACCATTCAAATAATGGTTTATCTAATCATCAGGGATTAATTGAATTGGTCATGAATGCTCAGTCCACATATTTTCAACATTTGCTTAATTCTAATTCTGATTCGTTTTCCATTTATTCCGATTACATGTCAATGTTTTCATCTACAGTAACTTCAATAGCAACCCTCAATGAAGCATTAGACAATCCTTCTACAAGTCCTTCGATCATCAAGAGAGCTTCTCGATCTCTTTCTAGAATGATGAATTCCATTTCTGAAATCATTGAAGATAATGATGTTTTCTTAAGAAAACCTAATTCATCATCAGAAATCGATGTTAAGAAATCTCAAGTAATGGGCGATATTGGATTAATTACTCAGATTATTATGTCCACCATTTCTTCATATGATTCATGTAAGATTCCTGAAACTTATCTCTCATTATCTTCTCGTCATATGAAAGATCTCAAAAGCCAACACAGCAAACTTATCAATGATTGTAATGATTTGTTGAAATTGAATGCAGATAAAAATGCTGCAATAATTTTTGAGGAATTAAGAAATAATGTGTTTTCTTGTATTGATATATTCATTATAAATTCTCAAAGAGTCAGCAGTTTGGCTACTTTACAGAACTATCTGAATGCTTTTTCCAATTCAATTCCACCATTTGTTACATCAGTTTCTCAACTTACAGATGTTGTTCCTATTGAGCCTGATCTCGAAGCTTCTGATTTATTGATTAACAAGTATTATATGCCAGCCATTCCAAGTGATTTATCCACAAAGAAGATTTCTGAAGCATATTCAATTCTTGTCAAGGGTATCGATACATTTTGTATAGATTTTGATTCATTCATAGTTATGTGCACTAATATTAATTCCAAGAATTTGTTTTTAGCATCATCAATGAATGATCTTGCAAAACTCATGAATGATGTTATAATTCAGATTTTAAGGGTTTCAATGCTCACAACAACACTTCAGTATCAAAATGAACTAACTAACTCTGCTTATTCGCTTGCTAAGACTCTTGATTCTCTTGTTTCTTCATTGAGAGACAGGTTTCTTCTAAGAGGCGATTGGTCAATTTCGTCATCTCCGAAGATATCATTGATGAAAACATTATTTGATCAGGTTAAACAATCTGGTAAAGAAGCAGAATCAATAGCAATTAAAGAAGAGACATCAAGGGACCAAGTTGTTATTAAGTATATAAATGCCCTCCAACCCCTATCTATTATCTCATCTAAAGTTGATTCTCTTTCAGAAGAATTGTCATCACAGCCAACATCTATTTCAAGGGAATGGTCACTTCAAATGCTCAGCCTCGGATCAGCTTTATGCAAGGCAGCAAACAAAATATTGTTGCATTCAAAAGATCACTCATCAAATGCAAACAGAATTGATTCTTTGACTAGCTTTTCCAGATCTGTTTGTGCAGAAGCTGAAAATTTATGCGCATCAGTGAATTCTTTAATGACTGGTTCCATTGAAGAACCTGAAAATTTAGTCATAACAATAATGAATAAGTTTTCGCAACTTGCCACAGAATATTCCAAGAATAACGATTCTAAGAATACAGAAGAAAATGCCCTTCGTGAAGCAATATTGATTGTATCTCGAACTGCAAACAGTTTAGTATCATCTGCTGAATCGGTAATTAAACAAAAACAAGTAGCAAGGACCAAAGCAGCCAACAAAGAATCTGGATCGCCCAAAGGTTCAGGTCAATCAAAGATGCCCGCTCAGACAAAAGAGCAGTTGTTAAAGCGCCTTAATTTGGAATCCAAGGTAATCAAAGCAAGAACTCTACTTGAAAGAGGAGAGAAACAGCTGTCAATGATCGTTTAAGTTTTAAAACACCCATAGTTTTTTATTCACTAATTGCTTTTCTTCTTTCCATCTTTTGGAAATAATCAGAATTTGTTTCTCATCACATCCAACAAACCTCAATATTACGGGAATGATCGATCCCCTTTCACAGTCATTTTGCATGAAAAACTGAATTAATATTTTTTTCAAATAAGATAATGAGTCCTCCATATTTGATCCATCATTCTTTTTAGTGTTACACTGTTTCTGAAGAGTAACAAGTTGATTGTATAGCGAATCAATAATGGATTTAGATTCATTATCGAGAAGAGAGTACCTCTTCTCAAGCTTTTGATATATCTTTGCATTTTTTTTCAAAAGCTTCTCATTCTTTATCTTGATATCTTCAATAGTTTGTTTTTCTTTCAGTATCATCTCTTTTTCTTTGCTAATCTTGCTCTCTTCTTCATCAATTCTGGTCACTCTGGGGAAAAAAGTTGAATATTGTTCATAAAATGATGAGAGCTGATCAGATATCGGAGAAAGCTTCTGTATGGTATCTTCAAGACCATACTTTTGTTTAATCAATGATTCGATTTGTATTTCAAGTTCACATCTTTTTTCATCATATTCCATTAAGATACTTTGTTTCTCATTTAAGAGTTTTGTGTTTTTCATGATTTCTTCTTGTTTTCTCTCGATTTCTTCTCCAACAAGAACAAGTTCTTTCTCTTTTTCCTTTATTTCTTGTGAATTCTGGTTGATTTCCCTCTTGATCTTCTCAATTTCAATAATTCTTTTATCCATTTCTTGTTGTTGCTTAAATAAGGAATCTTCTTTTGCATTAGATTCTTCCAAAATTAATCTAATGCCATTTTCTTTTTCTAGAAGCAAATGTTCTCTCTTTAATAAATCTTTCTCCTTTTCATCAAGAGAATTGATTCTTTTGATAATTTGGCTTTCCTTTTCATTAACTTCATTAATCTTAACTCTTATCTCTAATTCTGTTATTTCGATTCTATTCTCCCTCTCTTTAAGCTCATTTTCCCTCAATAGAATCTTTCTTTTCGAGTCTTTTTTCTCTTTTTCAAACTCAAGCTCATGCTCAGCAATGCTTTTAAGCCTTTCACTCCCAATGCTATTAGTATTCTTTTGAAATTTCTTTGCTAAGTTTTGTAACTCTTTATTGATTCTATCCCTATCTTGAGTTAAAATATTGATTTTCTCTTCAAACTCTTTGCAAATCTTGTTGTGGTCTTCAAGATCGATAATCTCAGCTATCTGGTTATGACTTTTAAGAGTATTTATTTCAACACATTGGTCATTTATTTGTGTTTTAAAAGATTGGTTTTCTTCAATAAGCCTTTTTATCGCTTGTTCCCGCGAATTCAAAGCTTCTGATAAAATCGTTTGGTTTTCGAGTAATTTTTGGCATTCTTCATTTAAAATCCGATTTTTCTTTATTTCCTTCTTCAACCCAGCTTGTAATTTCTCAATATCTTTATTATTTGCATTAGAGATGTCAATGCTACCATCCATTTTGAAATTTGGATTTATAATATCCGGAGGTACAATCAAAACACAATTTGGAAACAATTTTTGAAAAAAAGTACAAGAAAAAATCAATTTTTAAAAGAATGAAGTAAAACGAATAAAATACTTTAAATTTTCGCTTCCTTCTTGGTATAAAATGGGTCCTGGACAGCAATGAAAACAAATTCTCCATATGGAGCAATTATAATTTCATTTTTTTGTGATCTGATTCTTATTGTTTCTAATTCACCAGCTTCAGGCATATCACTAAGTGCTTTATGTGTTCTCTGTACGAAATGAGCAACTAACGCAGAATAAACGTTTGTATCTTCGTCAGAAAAAGTTGTGCGAATTGGAACACCGTCTTTTGTCATCGCAATGGTTCCAATAACGCCTTCTTTTGATGATAAACTAGAAAGAATCTTTTCTGCCTCGTTCATATTCGTTTTTCTTTTCTGATTATCCCATTTTCCCCCTTGAACGATTATTCTAGACCACCAAAAAATCTTTAAAACACGTGTTATTCGCCGGAAAATGGTCCCTAATTTTTTTTGAGTTTTCGTGCATAAATGGAAGAATCGTTTTTTGGTCCATGGAAACGTGAAAAGCCAGTGAATAAATGGCACGAGTGGAAAATAGGAAAAATTGATTCATGGTATAGCGTATCGGCAAATTCTCTTCAGAGCACGATTAATGATCAGATCAAAATTGAATCACAAAACGAGAACATTGAAAAAAACGGCGAAATTCAAGCAGAAAAGATACAATCAAAGTCTATTTCTAGATTTGGTGATCGGGAATCATGGGGTGAGCCAAGGTCATATGATGCTTTTCTATCATCTCCACAAAATCCATTGAAAGCTTGGCCAAAAAAAGCAGTATCACTAGAAGATTCCATTGCACAAGCTAAAACAGTTAAGCAGCCCAAGAATCCCCAAAAATCAAAATTTGGGTTTAAAAGGAGTAAATAGATGTTAAATGTTATTATTAATCATTAATTCGTTGTTTTTGAACAAAATCTGATTAGATTTTATCATGTCGAATCCAAGCAATCCGATCTTAAAAGCAGCCATTTTTTGTTCTCAAGACCAGGCAGATGAACTAAGAAGCCTTATTCCGATGAGTGTTCAACCAGATTCTAATGTATGTTTTGTTTTCTAATAATAGATTAAACATTTGTTCATTCCTGGGTTTAGGCATTCGAGCGGTACTCTTTTGCATGTCTGTGCTCATTTTGGTAGTATTCAGTGTGTTGGTTTTCTCATAAGGCATGGGGCTTCACCTAATGTTGTTGATGTTGAGTATTTTTTTCCAAATTTTCTCTTATTTGTTTAAAGATGATGTTGATTTATTCATAGAACTCCGCTTCATATAGCTTCATGGCATGGGTATACTCAAATTGTAATATCTCTTCTTCGAGCAGGATCTGATCCAATTGTACCAGAAGATGTTTCTTAATTGTTTATTGTGTTTCTTGAAGTTTTTTAGTGTTGATATTATGTTTTTTTTCTTGCTATTCATCGTGCCGCAATTAGGGGGTACACTGAAGTCATCCATCATTTATTAAAAGCAGGGACTGATCCTAATTTCCCAGATTTTGAAGGATATACTCCACTTCATTTTGCTGCCAAAGGTGGTCACTATGAGGCTTGCGAATTAATATACAGAGCTGGAGGGGATCCTACAAAAACTAATGAGTTCTTTATAACACCTCTAGATTTTGCCCAAAGATATGGTTTTGATGATATTGTGACATTGCTGAATACCCCAAGAGCTAAGTTGGTGTCTGGGTTAAGTAGCAGGGGTGGCGAGCCACCAAAATCAAGTTCATCAATAAGAGACTCTGATAGAGGGATGAAACCATCACCAGGTCGGATACTTGATGATGTTTTAGAAAGATTATAAGACGTTAAGCTCATGAATGAAGATATTAAGATCAACCCTGAAGATATTGCAGACTTTTCGAACAAAAGATATTCAAAAATAGATGAAATCCGAGGGAAAGATTTCATTGTTCTAAAATTAAGAAAAAATAATCTGATTAACATTGACTCAACCGTAATCGAATCTTTAAATAAATTGCAATACTTGGATATATCAGAAAATGATATTAATACTCTTGACATTATTGATTCAAATCCGAACATCATATTGCTTGATGCATCAAGAAACCAGATTAGCAAAATCATAGAGTTTAATCCCGAATCAAGGCTTAAAAGACTTTTATTATCGAGAAATCAGATAGAAACAATTAATTTTAACAAGAATCATCCAAATTTGGCTCTTCTTGATCTTAGATACAACCCAATAATCAACATTTCTTTTGCAAAACTGTTTTCTGGATTGACAGAATTATATGTTGATAGATGCATGCTGAAATCACTTCAAGAAATCAATACCATTACCTCAATTAAGAACCTCACAGCAACACACAACCAAATTATCAATGATGGTATTCTCCACAATGAGTCTTTAGAGAATATTGATGTGTCATTTAATGGATTTGATTCAATAGCACCATTTGAAGGGTTAACATCGCTTGTGTTTTTAAATGTATCTGATAATCCAATAACCAATGAGGGAATGAGTGTTAACTATGAGAATGCGAATATTAGGGCATTTAAAGCTCTAAATTGCCGCATTTCCAAAATCTCTAATCTATCTTCTGTTTTCCCTTTTATTGAAATCCTGGATCTTTCTTATACACAGATAACTGAATTTGAAGAGGTGGAATCTTTTTTAAAAGCTGCCAAAAAGCTAAGGTATTTAAATATTCGATACACACCACTCACAAAAGGATTATATCCACCAAATGATTCGAAATCTCAAGGAATTTGGGCTTCTCTTGATGCATATACATCAGATTTTCCAATTAATGCTACACCAAGATTGAACTACCGTCAATCTGTTTTGGTTTCAAATCTCTCAATTGAAGTATTGGATTTAATCAAAGTTGATTCTAATGAAAAGGATGAGATTCTTCAAGCAATATCATCAAGCTCCCAAGCAATGCAGTCTGACTCATATTATTCATATCAACTATCAGAAGAAGAAAAAGCGGAAAATCCATCTGAATCTCACCAAGATAAGCACTTATCCATTACCAAACCTGAACAATTGATTGATATCCCATCAAGTGCACAAATTAAATCCGAGGATCTAGATTCGGAACAATATTTTAGGTTATCTAAAACCCTCGAAAATGAGAATAGCATTCTCCAAAAAAAGATAAAAGACTTACGGAAGATTGTGGATTACAATTTAACATCATCTGATGAATCCCAAATCAGGAACATTGAGAAGAGTCTTCGCCAAAACCAGAAAACTAGAGACAAATATTACAGCAAACAAATTGAAAAAATCAAAACAGATGAAAAATCAACCGATATATCCAGATTATTAAATGTTTTGTGCGATCAAAACACCACTCTCATTCAAGAGATCAAGGATATTCGAACCCTTATAATGAATAAGAATTTCTGTGACTCTGAAAAAATTCTTGCTCTAATTAACTCCCTTCTTTCCCACAACAAACTAATTGTAAGAAACAACGAGAAAAAAAGAAAGATACCAACAATCAAATCAATGTCCAATGAATTTAAGCTTACAGCAAATCCTCCAATTTGGGGCTTTCAAAAGTAGAAACAGTTTTATTCAAACGATTAATTGGCAGTCAAATAATGTGTAAAATATATTGAAAAAATCCAACTTTTTGAAAATCGAATCATTTTTAAAAGAAATCAATTCTGAGAAATGGATCTGAGAGTCGGGTCCAAATTTAGACTTAAAAAGCGACTAGGTTCTGGAAGTTTTGGGGAAATATATACAGGGGAGAATATTGTGTCGCGTGAAGATGTTGCTATTAAATTGGAGTCGAAAAATGTGAAGCCTCCGCAGTTATCTATGGAATCTAAGATTTACAAAACAATGAGCGGGTGCGCCGGCATTCCTGAGGTTTTTTGGTTCGGGGTTGAAGGGGATTATAATGTAATGGTAATGGAATTGCTTGGGAAGTCTTTAGAGGATTTGTTTACACAATGCAACCGGCAATTTTCTTTAAAAACAGTTTTAATGCTTGCAGATCAGCTTATTAGTCGTTTAGAGATCTTGCACTCCAAAGGGATTATCCACCGTGATATTAAACCTGATAATTTCGCGATTGGCGGGACAAAGACTTCAAATATCATATATATTTTGGATTTTGGGCTTTCTAAGCGTTATTTTGATCCAAGAACTCATGCTCACATTCCATATCGAGAAGGAAAGAGCTTGACTGGAACTGCTAGATATGCCTCAATATCAACACACCTTGGTATTGAGCAAAGCCGGAGGGATGATCTTGAAAGCATAGCATATATGCTTATTTATTTTTTTAAGGGATCATTACCATGGCAAGGATTGCATGGGGATACAAGAAAAAAGAAATATGATGCAATTTTTGATGTTAAAAGAACCACCACCCTTGAGGTTTTATGTAATGGAATGCCACAAGCTTTTTACACTTTTATCAATGAGATAAAAAGGTTAGAATTTGCGGATTGTCCAGATTATTCATTATACCGCTCATTATTTAGGGACTTATTTATAAGTAAGGGCTATTCATTTGATTATTGCTATGATTGGGTATCAAAAGAAAAAAATCTCTCAACAGAGTCCCTGCCCAGCCTCCCAGAGGCTACCCATAAAATTGGTATGGTTAATGCAGTCACATTTGTGAATCCCCATAGAGATCATGTTCAACCTACTACAGTACTACCACAGTTTAATACTTCATCAAGGGCGAAAAAAGCTCTCATTACTACTCAAAGTTCAATATCAACTAGGATTCCCCCACAAACAAAACCTCCTGCAAAGCGAGTCCTTTCTCAACTCATTGCAACTCCTTCTGTTCGGCATAATATCCCTCTCCACACAAACCATGTTTAGTATTTGTTTTAAATGTAATTTTTTTATTTCTATATCTCATTCTCCAGAAAATACTGGCATTTCAGAATTTAATCATGTTTGAGTAGAATCAGGGAATACAACACAAAAAAATTGAAATCTGTCACATCAATTGAGAGTTTTGATCACCAACCTAACAATTGAATCAATGGGCTAATCTAAAAATCAAGGGTAAATTCAAGAGTTTACAATTTCTTGAAACATAATTTATGCGACTTTATGGTGTGATACGAATGAAAGAGTTTCAGGGTTCTAGATCAAAAAAAGGGAGATACATATCAATATCATTGATGATTATTTTTATAATTGCTGGATTAGCGCAGCTAAAAAGTGTTAAGATTAATATAAGTGCTTCTGATGAGAGAAGAAAAGTTTTTGATTGTTTTCTTTATAACGGCGAGAGTCATATGCTTATTGTTAGGCTATGGAGGATGTATCCTTATGTTACAAAGTTTATTCTTTCTGTATCTAATGTAACATTCTCAGGAGAGCCGAAAAGCATATCTTTTGAACCATTTACCAAGGATATTAAAAAATATATGGATAAAATTCATCTGGATTACTTTGTGCCAAATGATGAAAACATGAATAAAAGAAAATACATCTCTAATGACAAACCTTGGAAAAGGGAGTATGCCCAAAGAGATTCATTGATTGATGCAATCAAAAAGTTTGATCCAAAACCAAACGATTTGATTTTTATGAGTGATATCGATGAGATACCAACTGTTAGTGGGTTAAAATTGGTTCTCGATAACCCACCTTCAGACCTCTACATACTCAAAGGTACATATTATGTGATTAGTTACCATTATTGGCATGAAAGTTGGAACAAATTTGTCGTATTTAATTATTCAGATTCTATTACCAGCTTCCAAAACTACCGTGATTTTTATGATCCCAGCAAGTATTTCCAGATGGGTGACAATCTTGTCACCCATTGCACATATTGTTTCCCAAATCTCGAGATGTATGCATATAAATTTAAATCTTTCGCTCACCAAGAGTTCAACAAATATCCATTCAACAATGAAAGTTATATTTTCAAGAGGCATTATTGTAGATTGCTTTTCCACGCTAATGTTGTTTTAAAGAAAGTCGAACCATCTCCCCCAATTGATCTTTGGGTTCAAAATGATCCTCGCTTAAGATTTATATCAGATCCTAATTTTATTCTTGATGTTACACAAACCATATATAAAGAAAGTGATTTACCAACATTGTGCAATAATTTATGGTCATTCCCATAATCTCCAAAACATTTGCTTAAATTGACCGGATAAAGTTAAAATATTCATTTTTTTTGTTTTTCCCATAAAGTACACCTTTTTTAAATTTCTTGGAACAAAAATAAATTGCTTTCTCACTGTGACTGAGTATTCTTTTAGGGTTCTATTTTCACCAGAGTATGTATCACAAACATCTTGACCAAACAATAAGGGAAACAGATTTCTATCTCGTTTCAAAATGAAAGAGATCTGGAAATACTTGTTTTTAAAAATCCATTTATCTTTGAGAAAAAGAGAGAAAAATTTTAATTTTGATATCTATGTAACATTATTCCAGTATATCTTAATGATAGAGAGAATATGCATTTCTATTTTTAAACTCCATCAGATTGGAAATAATCAGAATTATTTTCTTACTCATTAACTGAAGTATCTCATAGATTTTCTCCAAAATTCAAGATTAAAATTTGTTTTAGGGAATATTAAACACAAAAAGCCTCTTATTTTTTACCAAAACATTATTTATCTTCACATTTGATGATAGCAAAAAATTCAAAAAAAAAACTTTGCGCCGCCCGGGAGTCGAACCCGGATCAAAAGTTTGGGAAACTTACATGATAACCGTTACACTAGCGGCGCTTCCATAAATATTGTTCTTTTAGATTAGTTAATTTGATTTACACTTCGTTAAAGATAAATAAATGCAATTAAAATGATATTTCATTTCTTGAGAATGATTTATTGAAGAATTTTCCATTTTTGAATCATCTTGTTTAGGCAACCCATTCAACTAGTTAAATTTCTAAATTGATCTTTTTTGGCTTGAATTTTCATATTTTTTTCGTTAATAACTAGGTTGGGGCAAATTAGATCGATCATCCGAGCGTCCGAGCATTCGATCAAAAACTCGTTCATATAAATTTTCTTCTTCTTGTTTTTTTAATTAAAAAAAGCATAAACAAATGATATTTAATCCAAAACAATGATTAGAACAAGAAATCTTTCCCATGATGATGTTTTTAATTTACATTTAGGAATTTTCAAATATTGAAATCTATTTTCCAAACTAATCATTGTTATAAACTTGTCATTTCTATGGCAAAAGTTTTTCTATTTATAGTATGGTCGCGATGGGAAAAAAAGTCGCGGTGTGGACCAGAACGATAAAAATCCGTTATTTTTGATTTTTTTTCTTATTTCATTAATAACTCTTTGCCAGATATACTTATAGATTTATTGTTATATTATCGATATGCACACTAATTAGATCTATGCTTTGATAATCAAAGATTCACTCGAAACATTCAAATTTGAGTAGATATTAGGGATTTAATATTTAACTTGATACATTGATTTCTCTATCAATATTGATTAAAATACATGCATTTGATAAATATAATGTGTATTATGGTACTATACAATAAAATATAAGTAAAAATATTATTTTAATCCAAAATTAAACGAGAAATGATAATATTTTAAGTTTTTTTTTTGATATAATTTTTTAAAAAATCGTCACTGAAAACAATTCCAAATATTCGAATAATAAAATCAACCCCACTTAAGTTTTAATTTATGAACATGTTTATATAATATTGAAGTTATTCTGATCATGATTTTTAATCTTTTAATGTAGGAATTTTTCGGAATTATCTTCTGTTTAAGAATTGCTAAAAATTTGAATTTATTTTTATCATTCTTTTATAACATTTTTATTGTATTTCAATCAATAAGACACAACTAATAACGAAATAAGTTAAAAGATAATAAGAAAAACACAATTTATTGATATCAATATGCCTAATGGGAATATTCTATCATCTGATTGAGAATTACCCCAATTGTCTGATCTTTGTTTGATTTTTGAATAATGCATAATAAGTCTTTTTTTCTTAATTTTTGGGGTTATTAATCATGAATCATGACTGGAATTGTGATACATCAATAAATAATCACATATTTTTCAACATTTACCTTTGAGTTATGTCATTTTTCACAAAAAGATTCTTTTTCTCATTGTTTTTCTTTTCTCCAATCTTGATTGTTGAAAATATAAATTTTGTTTTTTTATGACCTTTAATGTCTTTACTATGCTGAATTATTATGGTATTTTCAATGGTTAACTTATTACTTCTATTTGTTGAGGCTAAAATAATCAAAGTTTTCCAAAAAACCAAAAAATTTTTTTTTTCTTTTTTTGGGGTGTTTCTTGTTCCTCTTCAATAATCGAACAAAACAAATGTTTTAATAATGTCCTAGTATATCCATTGTCTTTAATTAACATGAAAAAATGACAAAAATCATATAGAATATCTAATAATACAACACAATATGTTTGGATCAATTCAATATTTTATTCTTAATGATGATGATAAAAGGTTCGAATTATGTGTTATAATGATATGGTCATTGATTGTTGTAGGCTATTTTGATCTAATGGTTACAATAAGTGATATAGCAAAAAAAGAACTAATAAAATAAGTATTTTGCGAAAGAAACCAGGCATTTCATAATTATGAAAATAAAAAATTTAAAATTTCTAAAAAAATGATAAATTGAGCTTTTATTTGCTTGTAGCTTGTTTCTCATAAATTCTTATTAATCTAAGGGTAGAATTATCATCAATACATATAAAGAATTATGAATTGAATTTCATTGATCAATATTGATAGAGAAATCAATGTATCAAGTTAAATATTAAATCCCTAATATCTACTCAAATTTGAATGTTTCGAGTGAATCTTTGATTATCAAAGCATAGATCTAATTAGTGTGCATATCGATAATATAACAATAAATCTATAAGTATATCTGGCAAAGAGTTATTAATGAAATAAGAAAAAAAATCAAAAATAACGGATTTTTATCGTTCTGGTCCACACCGCGACTTTTTTTCCCATCGCGACCATACTATAA
>Ga0209639_1000370_pt1 | contig 66937 bp, 50 predicted proteins | sample EPASupsiteHSE605_FD_187268 | JGI IMG/M metagenome (GOLD analysis project Ga0209639, IMG submission 187268) | Bioremediated contaminated groundwater from EPA Superfund site, New Mexico - Sample HSE6-05 (SPAdes) (version 2) | ecosystem: Environmental > Aquatic > Deep subsurface > Groundwater >... | reverse complement strand
GGATCAAGTGATATCCTTAAGGTCAATGTGTACCGAGTTTCTGAAAAATTTGAGATCTGAACTTAAAGTTATCACTACACATTATCCAATTGTAGAAATGATTTGAATTTTAAGACACCCTCTTAGACACACGTTAACCAGCTTTAAACATAACCTATAGTTAGCTAATGTTCTAAAACGGCATCGGAAAAATTATTCTGATTTGTAATGTCGACCTGCCGAAAGTAGGAGGAATCCAGAGGAACTTGCATCCGCTGTACTTACAATAGTACAGAGTATAGATGAATTTGAAGATGTAGATTCACATATCGAACTGTTAATAAAAGTAATAAGCAATTCACTAAAAGACATAGATGAGTAACCGTAGACGAGTGCTAATAGTCGGCTTAAAGACTAACCTTACAGAAAATATCTGGAAAGAAAGACTAAATAAAAGCGATATCAGTTAGTCCGCATTCAAGAGAGAATTTTAGATCCTTAGTTAGACACAATAGTAATATAGTATATTCAATCAATAGTACCTAATATCAGTATATAGAGTTAAAGTTGCTATCTGCTCTTTTTTTGATAGTAATATTTTTTAATATGGGAAATGTAATTATTTGGCATAAGTTACATTTTGAAAGAGTTTCGGGAAGTAGGGGTAGTCTGAGGTGGCATATCAATACGTTAATACTTTAAGGCCTGGAGATCCTTTCAGGGACTGGCTTGCGCATGAAGTTGTTGGGCATAGACTCCATAATAAACAATGTCTAGTTAACGTCTTTAAACACAATTCTTCCCACACAGTCTGCAAGTATCAGTTTGAGGGTGAACATTTTAGCTTAATTGCAAAGTTTTTTTCTGAACCCACAGGAAAACTGAAAAATTATGATCCCCGCAGGGGTATGATGAAAGAATATAGGAATTTGGAAAAAGCAGCCTCCATAATAAACGTTGCAAAGCCTCTTGCAGTAGAGAAAAAATTTAACTGCGTCCTTGTAACCGAATACATACCCGGGAAATCTTTGGCCTGGTACATAAGACATGATGATAAACTCGATGAGCGGCTTTCTGCCGTAGCGCATATGCTCCGCCAACTTCACGAAAATACAAAGTCCTCTTACATTAAGGAAAATGAATTCAGAAACTACCACGAAGTTCTGGATCATCTTAAACTGGACCATGACACCAGGCAGACTTTTAATAAACTGCTTGGAAAATGGTGGTACAGTTCGCGGCTCAACAGGGAATGTGGCTGTATGGTTCACAGGGATGTCATCCCTTCCAATTATATATTTTATAAAGGTAAACCTTATGCGATTGATTTCGAAAGCTCCTGGTTCCAGGCGCACCCTGTAAGAGATCTAGGGATTCTAACCGCAGAACTTAAAAACGAATTCGAACGGCATAAAGGAGGGGCATGGAAAGCCGAACCACATATAAGAAACTTCCTTCTGGAGTATAGCAAGGGCGAGAAAGATTTCAAATATATTACCAAAGTTTTGCCTTTTTTCATGAGTATAGGATTACTTCGTTCGGCACGGATTCATGAGGGAAGCTATAGAAATTATCTAATCAGAGAAGCATGTGAGTGTTTAAAGGCAATTAATAGAGATTAAATAATGCCAGAATGTCGTTCTCGCGGCGAAAAATATGTCACAATATGATTTACAGAAAAACAATTCAATTGCATAAGCCCTATGCCTTTAAGTTTGCTATATAGTTTTAAGTAGTACTATTTAAAATATCTTCAAAAAGTATATATAATTCAATGTCTACTATGTGCGTGTAGGTCAGATACATAACTGCTCTACCATGAACAGGATTGAGTAGCCCAGTGTAGTTATGTGTCTGAATGTGAGAACCCCATAACCTCTTCAAGCACACCAGCTCTTCCAGGCTGCAGGTATGACTCCTCGCAGCCTGGATCCTGCTTTTTATGTTTAATGTAGATGACGGCAGAACCTCTAGAACAAAAATAAAATAATTGAGGTTTTACCATTTTCCACAAAATTCCTTATTTTTCCAATGATATAATAATAAAGCATACTTTGTAAATTTTTTCCAAACAACTTAAAAGCAGTTTAATATATAGCTCATCCCGAAACCAATTTCATTATCAAATCAAAAAAAGTTTCAGGATCATTTTCATGGTCAGAAACTTAATTGACTATTCAGAATACCGATATAGAGAAATAATTTTGAGTTTTGGGATGAGTTTATTGATAATTTTTAAAAAATATGCCTGGAAATGGCAGATTCAGCCATCTCCAATGAATTAATTTATTATTCAACTTTTTGGAATTTTATCATTTTCTTAAGTTTATTCGCTGGAATATAGTACACATCTTTCTGACCGTGTTCTTTCAATTTCTTAAGAGTCTTATCCGATATGCCATAAGCTTTTGGGTTAGCTTGTACCTCTGTCATTGAAACCTTTTGTATACCATACTGAGTGAGTTGCGTTTGACTTAATGTTCCTGGAGCAGGGGGTGCTGTAATAGTAATCACATGCGTATTAGTCAATCCGTCATCAAGATTATTTGTAGCTGGATTAACATGCCATAAACTTGAATTGAAGTCGCATGTTACACTGAAACTAGCTGTCTGCCCAGATTGTACAAATTGCCGCCAATGCCAATAATTGGTATAATTTGCAATTGGATCAAAGTAACTATATTCCCAGTTACACATAGAATGATATGGGTCATTTACTATCTCTTGTTCAAGACTATCCGCTATATACGAAACAGTCATTCCAAGTCCAATATCTACTAGTAATCCATACGGAAACGTAGATACTCCTATTACTTTTGACATTGCTGAACAAATAGCAGTTTCTACAATTATTGCACCAATTGTTTCTTCATCCTCTGCAGCAGTTCCATCAGTAGCAGGATATGCTGCACTATAACCTACGTCTGTTAGTATTCTTTGAACCGTATCATTGTGCACATCTATCCAGATAGAATGACTATAGATCTGGTCAGACAAATTCACTCTAGATTCGTTTTGATAGGTTATAGAATATAATAATACGGAACCTTTACTTCCCGCCATAAGATCAAACGACCAACCTGGATAGGTGTTATTGCCTGGCTCATAAATTTCATCATATATGGCCCCTGAACAATTTACATAAGAGCCTAAATATCCTGTATATAAACCATTAGCCCAGTTACCTTCTTCATGATATTCACCAATTGTTACGTTAGCCTGAGTCAATACACCATTTTCACTAACGTTGGTAACAGTGCCTACATAAACATACTTGGGTATCGGACCTCCAAAGTACCCGCAGCCATTAGGTCCACCCCAGTACATCTTGTATGAGAGATTATGTGTACCTGGCTGAGCATTACTCGGCACAGTAATATTGAAAGTGAAGACATAATACTCTCCTTGGTTCACCACTCGATCTATATTGATGCTTTCAGGACCAAAGTCGATAGCTTCATTAGATGACGAGTTATCAGCCTTCAAACAGATGTTCGAAATGTCGCTCCAATTGCAATCTCCTGAGTTCGTCACATTTATAGATAAATTATTGAGCGTTTGACCAGGTATTAATGCTCTATAATTAGAAGGCCATCCACCATGTTCTATATCGTCTACAAAATATGCATCAGGGTTATCTGGAGTAGGCGCTGAAGTGACATTAATATAATTTACTTTAGTTGTGTTTAAACCTGCTTCGTTTGAAACTGTTAATGTCACTGTATAATTACTGGTATTATTGTAAGTGTGCACAGGGTTTTGTGTGGTGTCAGTAGACCCGTCGCCAAAGTCCCATAACCAGGATGTTGGATTTCCTGTGCTGGTATCAGTGAATTGTACAGTCAATGGAGCTGTTCCATCTGTAACATTAGCAGTAAAATTTGCAATAGGTGCAACTTCTGTACTAACTAAAAAATCACCAATAGAATAAGGTGTATCAAAGCCTGATATGTTCCCGGTTACGGTTCTGGTTCCAGTATCCACAAAATACAATTTCCCGGCGCTAGAATCTGTACAGTACAAAGTTTCTCCGTCACTACTGATCGACATTCCCTGAAGTTCAGTCCCGACTATAGAATTAGAGAATGAATTAGCAGTCACATTGTAAACATACACTCTACCGTTCGATCCAGCCAAATAAACAGAGTTTGAGTCTGGACTTACCACCAGATCATTACATAGAACACTTATACTATGTGATACTGCTGTATCATTGTTGGTGTTGATATGCCACATTACGTAACTCGAAGATGAATCTGACACATACATTCTAGTGCCATCAGGCGAAGCTGCAATGAAATAAGCATTACTCAAAGATATTGTAGCTACCACCGAGTTATTTGTTGTTGAAATCACTTTTACATTATTAGATCCAGGGTTAGTTACATATACTTTGGATCCATCGGGCGTTATCGCTATATCCCGCGGATAAGTTCCAACGGTTACGTTTGTAATTATCGAATTATCGTCAAGGTTTAACACAGTCACATTATTCTTATTGTATACCGCGACATATGCTCTCGATCCGTCAGGACTAACAACTATTCCATATGGATTTCCATCTAAACCGATGGTGTTTGTGATATTTTTGCTAGGGATATCAACCAAATAAACAAATCTTTTTGAATAATCGGTTACATACGCCGTTGAGCCGTGGATGGCTACACCATACGGAGTATTTCCGATTCCACTTGGGACAACATCTTTTCCTATTTTATTTTGGGTTAAATCTACCAATGAGATATATCCTCCGCCTGCGTAACACGGAATTACGGCATTAACTGTAAAATCTGTTGTATCCGGTTGCAGGACTGACACATCATCTATATACAAGTAAGTAGTTGACGAACCGCCAGAACCCTCGCTAGATTGAGTGGATTGACAACTGAATTGCACACCAACTGGTGAGTTACCATTAACAGCCCTTGGAAAATATTCATATGTGTATGAAGATGGTAGATAAGGTGGCGTGCTATCTGAGTCATAAGAAAATAGCCTTTTCGTTAAAGTAATAGATACAGCATGTCTATGGTTTCCAGTACCAGTTTTGGAAGTAGTCCCGTATATCCAACTAGAAGTTGATAGATTTCCAGTGACTGCGATCGTCTGATTTATCGAACAATACCCAGTGAAGCCATAATTAAGCGGGGCTGTTGCATAAGCATATAGTCTAGCTGAGTATGTACCACTGTGAGAACTACCTGATACAACAGATTCTGAGTGTGAATAATAACCCGCCGTTCCGCCATAACTCGTACCCCAACCAGATAGCGTACCAGTTTCAAACCCGCCGTTTGTTACTAATTCAGTGGGGTCTATTTTTACCGGGTATTCAACATTTCTAAGCCTGTCTAGATCTCCAATTTTCAGAGTTTTATTTGTTTTGTCAAGCTCCCATTTAAGAGTATAATTATATCCGGTTGCATCTGTGGCGATTGGAACAGGTAAAACAACTGTATCTGCCCCGTTAACTGTAACAATAGCGTTGCCGTATCCATCAAGGTAAATATCAGTTGTAGATTCATTCGCATATGCCGTATAAGGTTCATAACTTGTGATGTTGTTTTCTGAATCAAAAACTGGTTCCAATGTAGTCCAATCTTTCAGATTAATTGAATAACGATATCCGATTTCACTAACTGGATGATTTAGATAAAAATCCTCTTTTATCAATGAGTTATAGAAGGAAGTTTCTACCCTAAGATCACCCGATTTATCAGCCTGTAATAACCGGTTGCTCTTTTTTCCAAGGTACTGTCCTATGTCAGCCACGTAAGAGCCATTTTCAATTACATAAGGATCTGTACTGAAACTCAACCTCCCGAAATTTGCAGTGTGGTTATCGCCGGATATATCCACATAGTCGTAATGACCTGATATATCGGATTGAGTCAGGTTTACACGTGTCGTATTAGTAACAGGAACTTCCTGTGTAGCATTCACGGTAATATTATCGTATGGGTTATCATCTGCCAAGACTGGCACGACGAGCATTATAATCAAAAGTATTAATGTAGTAAGTTTCAATGTAGTAGGTTTCAATTTCATATTAATCGTCCTTTTTTCCTATTTTTTAAATTAAGGCGTTAGAATTCTTTGAGGGATAGTCAAGCAATAACTACTGCCAGCGAATATTGCAGTTAGAATTAAGTTTTTATGCTGGTCGTGGGGTTTCAGGAGACCTATTCTACATTCAATTCCATTCCTCTGCATTTGGAGTTCAAAGAGGCATTCCACAGCACATTATGACTCCATAAACTGCTTCTTGTAAAATCAATATATATTTTGTCAGCTAAATCTATAAATTAACTATTTTTTCTTTTTTCAAGTTAATATTTACTTTCTAATCTATATGTGTTAGATAGTTTTGGAGGTAATAATATATACAAGAAAAATGTCGCGAGTTTTTTCTCAAAAATATATAAAAATTTAAATTTATTATTTAATTTTTCTTTATGCAAAAATTCAAGTCAGTCCATATTAATCAGACATATACTGGACGATAAAGTTTCCAATTGAATCTGTAATATAAAACGAAGTAAGATTTCAGAAAAGAGAATCGTTGCCACAGTTATGAATTGGTAGACGTTCTAAATGAGTAATCTCCTGGATATTTCACATTAAAGTGTCGGCAGAATTTACAAAAAATATAATTAAGTTTAGAAAAAAGTGTTGGCTGGAGAGAGCAAGGCTACGCTTATAAAAACCCGAATAACTCTAACTTAAGTATTTGCTCTCGTAACTGTAATCAGTTCCTGAATTATATCTCTATTTTGGAATCGATGCATTAGCATTGGATAATATCGATTCATTAGTTTCATTCCACCCCGCCTGAACGCTACTTCCTTCCGTAGCTTCAATGATATAATGGCCAATCTTTTGACAGACCTCAATTTGTTCTTCTTTAGAAAGCTTCGATTTATTCTCACTTATCTCCTTAAATTCTTTAAGCAGTTTGTCTTTTTCTTCTTCCGAAAGATTTGTCATAGAGTCCCTTGTAAACTTCCAATCCTCTTCTGTTGGTTCGTGTTTTTCAACACTAATATTCTTCCAGGACTGAGGAATCTCAACTCCAACAGGTTTTGAGTTGCTTCCACCTTTTACCGATACTGATACCATAGTTCCATTCTGATACAAGGTTGAGTTTTGAGCTACAGTTTCCCCATAATTTGTTTTTTCTGTTACTGCTTTATCTTTGGTATCAGTAGCATGTGTGTATGCAATAGCAATTAATGCGCCACTTAATAGCAATGCTACAATGCTAAATTCAATTACTCTTTTCATCCCATCCCTCAAAATTGCAGAATCTTCTTCAATAAACTTTAAATAAGAAATTTGCCCGCTTCCGATTTGCTATATATTTAAATAAAAAGTATTTAATGTCTGATACTTTTAAATACTTTTAAATTTTGTAAATATCAATGAGCCAATTTATATACAAGTTTCTGATTCAATAAATTTGTTCCCAAATTTCCTCCATGTTCCTGAAGGCTGCCGTATGCCTCTTTTTTCAGGCACCCTGGGCGTCCTGAAGAAAACAATTCAAGAATCAGGCAGTAAACAGGCGCTTGATAGGGAATCTTCAAAATAATAGCAATAAAAAAGGTGTTGCAGCAATGTTTTTATCTCCAAAACGAAACCTATTGAGGCTAATTTCGGTTTTCGTGTTTTTTGCGTGTATTGTTGGCTTTTCGGGTTGTGTCGATTCCGAACCCAAAGAGCTTCCGGAAAACTATACCAATTCCCTTGGCATGGAATTTGTGCTTATCCCGGCAGGGGAGTACCAGATGGGGTCTCCCTCATATGAAGGAAAGCTGTTTGATACCGATTCTCCTGTCCATAACGTGACCATCAAAAAGCCGTTTTACATGTCAAAATATGAGGTCACCCAGAAAGAGTGGACTGAAATCATGGGCTCCAACCCCTCAAACTTCACAGGTGACGACCTGCCCGTGGACAGCGTACTCTGGCCTGAGGCGCAGCAATTTATTCTTAAGTTGAACCTCAATGAAGGCGTGGAGGGCTCGAAAAAGTACCGCCTCCCGACCGAAGCCGAATGGGAATATGCCTGCAGGGCAGGGACTACTACACGTTTCTCTTTCGGGGACGAAAATGAAGACCTCATTGAATACGGCTGGTCGGGTTATGATGCTAACGAGACCTCACACCCTGTAGGGCTGAAGCGCCCCAACCCCTGGGGGCTCTACGACATGCATGGAAATGTCTGGGAGCTGACTCAGGACAGCTGGCACAGCAACTACACAGAAGCCCCCTCTGACGGCAGCGCCTGGTCAGATAAAGACCAGACGGTTTTTGTGGGAAGGGGAGGGAGCTGGCTCGACGGCCCCAATCTCTGCACAAGCAGCTTCCGCGGGAGCAACTCTGTAGACGCAAGGGTTAGCTGCCTCGGGTTCCGCCTGGTAAAGGATGTATGAAAACACCTGTGTAAGAAACCTTTATTTCTTTCAACTTTTTTACTATTGCAGGATTTAAAGGGCTCTTTCCTACTTTTTCCCTCTACTTCTTTCCACTAAATTTTAACCGTACCTCCTTTTTTCTCTCAGAGATTTCGGGCATGAAACAAACAATATTTTTATCCTGTTTTTTAATCCGTTCTCCAGAGGGTGCCTCTTCCACTGATATCGATTTTTTTCAGGGATATTCTTCTATTTTATCTAATTTTCCCTCTAAAGTCAGCTATATAGTATTTAGTCCATTCTATATCAAAAATGTATTTACGTATACCCCTTGTGCAAACATTATATAGAGAAAATTAAATTCATATGTTGAGCAATGATGTGGCTCCCTAAGTAGGGGGTCAGCAACCTACGGTTGTAAACCCCAAAACTTATGGTATCTTCAGGACTTACGTAGTTGAGCTGAGAAATCAATAGCACTGAACCGTTAATTTTCATAAGCTCCAATCGTCTAAATTTGCCATGTATCAAAAACTCACATGTGCTTGATTTTGGTTCAAGTGTGTAAGTCCCAAAAATATATAGAAAAATAAAACTCAAGGGTAATAAACTATGTTATTCAACAACGATAAAGCAGTATCTCCAGTCGTAGCAACACTCGTGCTGGTTGTTGTCGCTATCATCGGCGCAGCAGCAGTAGGAGTAATCCTCGGGACATTCTCTAGCGATGTATCCGATGAAGCAAGCGCAGGCGAAACATCCAGTGCAACATCCACCGAACTCATCGTCGCAGGTTCCACCACCGTACAGCCTTTATCTGTAGAACTCGCCGAAGCATACATGGCAGACCACAAGGGTGTTAAAATAACCGTCCAGGGCGGCGGCTCCGGTGCTGGAGTATCCTCCGTAGGTATGGGAATTGTTGACATCGGTGCAGCATCCAGAGATATCAAAGACACAGAAAAGGCCGACTACCCTACCCTCAAGGAACACCTGATCGGCGGCAGCGCAGTTGTTGTAATTGCAAATGCTGGCGTTACTCCATTCTCTGCATCTCAGGACGATCTTTTTGTGGCATACAGAGATAATACACCTACCACAGTTGATGCTACTATCACTAAACTTTACCAGAGAGCTGAAGCATCCGGTACTGAAGACACCTTCGTCGAATGGCTCGAAGACCGTAATGGTGTTGTAGCAGGTGCCGATTTTACAATGAACAGCGCCGTTGAGGGTGCAACCGGTAACCAGGGTGTCATTGACTCTGTTGCAAGCACAGCAGGTTCACTTGGATTCGTTGACTTTGGATTCGCAAATGGAAACGCCGATGTAGTCATTCTCGGTATCATAGATGACGCAAGCGGTACCACTTACGCAAACACTGTTATCGACGGCGATGCAATCGAAGAAGAACTCTCTAACGAAGATGGTGCTTCCTACGTGACTTCACTGACCCGCCCACTCTACTACATTACAAGCGGCGAGCCAAACACCATGCAGCAGGCATTTATCTCCTTCGCTCAGTCCCCCGGTGCAGCTGACTGCTTCGAAACAGTCGGGTACTTCCCGGTCACTGCCTTCAAATAAATTTTAAAGTAAATTAATTCCAAAATCTGATTTGTGCTTAGGCACAAATCAATAAATTTTTTGAAAAAAGAATTTTTCTTTTGTTTCAGATTTTTATGACAACGGCATGATTTAAATGAACAACGAAGATATTAAATTGGACCTGACGGAAATTTTTTCACATGGCTCCTTAAAGATTAAGGACAAAAATATTAAGTTAGATATCCCGGAACTTTTATTTCTGGGTTCCTGCCTTATAACTGCGTTCGTTACACTTTTTTTCGTAGGATTTATATTTCATACGGCAATGCCCGTGTTTCAGAAGGAAGGTCTGCTTAATTTTATACTCGGGACTGAATGGAGTTACGAAAAGGGAGTATACGGTATAAGGTTTTTCATCATTGGAACTATTCTAATGACTCTGGTTACTCTCATACTCGCTGTACCTGTAAGCATATTCACTGCAATTTTTCTCTCAGAATTTGCTTCTGTAAAAGTTGTTTCCGTTGTTAGGCCCCTTATCGAACTCCTGGTAGGAATTCCCTCAGTAGTTTATGGAATTTTCGGACTTAAGGTGCTTGAAGACATATTTCAGAATTATCTCGATCCTTTCCTGAATTCTATTTCTTCTTTGTTGCCCTTTTTCCAGGATTTTTCACCTGAAAGGGGGACGGGAGTACTTCTTGCTTCTACTGTACTTGCAGTAATGATCCTTCCTACAATAACTTCATTAACTGAAGATGCCATGCGTTCGGTGCCTTTTGAGTACAGGGAAGCGTCTTTCTCTCTGGGTGCTACTAAATGGGAAACTATAAGAAAAGTAGTCCTTCCAATCTCTAGGGGAGGTGTTCTTTCTGCAATCATCCTGGGTACCATGAGAGCCATGGGGGAAACCATGGCTATAGTGATGCTGCTCGGCAACACAGCCCACGTTCCCAGATCAGTACTCGATACCGGCTATGCAATGACTTCTAAAATTTTAAATGAAATTACTTATTACGTATCAATGGATGAGCCTAGAAGTGCCCTTTTCGGAATTGCTGCGGTTTTATTTGCTATAGAAATTGTTTTTGTAGGGCTTGCAAGAGTTGCTGGAGGTAGAAAATGAATCTGCGTTACTTAAAGGGTGAATTCTTCAAAGGCATTTCATACCTTGCAACACTGGTGACCATTTCCGCACTTTTCTTTATATTCGGGAAAATATTCATTGAATCACTCCCGAGTTTAAACCTAAGTTTTTTTTTGACTCCCGAGTCTAAAGCTAAAGGTTTCGGGGGAGGGATTGCCAACGCAGTAGTTGGCACGATCATACTTTCAGTTCTCTCTCCCCTGCTTGCATCGCCTTTGGCTGTTGGAACCGCTGTTTACCTGAAAAGGTACGCTAAAGAAGGACGTATTACCAAAACTTTTAGTTTTTTCATCGATGTACTTTCCGGTACCCCTTCAATTGTTCTCGGGATCTTCGGGCTTCTTTTGCTCGTTTTCTATTTAAGGCCAATCACTGGTGGCTTTTCAATGATCTCAGCTGTGATTGCACTTGCCATTTTAATTTTGCCTGTTATCGAGAAAGCTACCGAATCTGCAATCGATACGGTTCCTGAAGAAATTGAACAGGCAAGTTATGCCCTCGGTGCTACTAAATGGGAAACAATAAGGTTAGTGACACTCCCTTATGCAATGATAGGCATTATTTCGGGTATTGTATTGGCTATTGGAAGAGCTGCAGAAGAATCTGCAGTTGTTGTTCTTACTGCTGGTTATACGCAGTTCACGCCTGAATTCAAAGTAGCAGCCAATGACAACCTCCTTTTTGGTGTGAAAATTTATCCCTTCCAGGATCTTGTTGCTGCACTTCCTATTACCGTTTACCACGGGTTCGAATTTCCTATGCTTGTTCCCCAGTCAGAAAGTTTTGCCTCTGCCTTCATCTTAATTCTCATCGTAATGCTCATCAATTTCGGGACACGCATGCTTCTGAGGAGGGGGAAGATTGGCTGATTTCGTATTTCCAGAAAAGACATCGCGAAAAAATATGTCTGCTTCTCAGGAAATGTCTGCTTCTTCGGATATAGCTGAAGCTGTGGACTCTTCGGAAAATGATCTTTTGAAACCTGTTGAACCGCAGGCTGCCGGAAAAGTCGTGAAGCCCGGCATCCCTTCACAGAAGAAAAAACCGAAATTCAGTTTGAAAGACATGTTCAAAAAAGACGGGTCTAAAGATAGCAAGTCATCTGACGCTAGCAGCGTCGTGCTTGACACGGGTATGGGTGAAGTAAAGGTTGACCTTAAAAAAAGCGCTAGGAAGAGTAAGCCGAAAATCGGAGCAGTGGAGGAGGCCACCTTTGAGGTAGGGGAGGTTTCCATTCCTAAACACGGGGTTCCGCTCACGGAAGTTGATGTTACTTACGAGGTAAAAGCACCTTTCCAATATGCACGGGTCTATTATAATGGGGAAGAGCTTGTCCATGAAGGGATCGAGCCTCCTTTATCCGGGAAAGAAAAGGAATTCCTGGATATCATCGAAAAGGCTTTTGAAAGGATGAGTACTACGGAAATCCTGATTGTGGAAGAAAATGAGCGGAAAAAGGCATTGGAAGATCGCTTTTCTATGATCTTGAGAATCTACAGGATTAATCTTACCCAGTTCCAGAAGGACAAGCTGTTTTACTATCTCATGAAAAAATACATGGGATACGGGAAAATTGACATCCTCATGAATGAGCCCTATGTGGAAGATATCACCTGCAATGGGCCGCATACTAACGTTTATCTAAACCACAGGTTCTATGGGTCCATTAAGTCCGATGTCACTTTTGAGGAAGTGGAACTCAATAACTTTGTCATGAAAATCGCCCAGATTTCGGGAAGGCATATCTCCCTGCTCCAGCCGATCAGGGACGCAACCCTTCCTGACGGAAGCCGTGCAAACCTGACTCTCGGGCGTGAGGTCACAAAAAAAGGTTCAACTTTTACAATCAGGCGTTTTAAGTCCAACCCTATTTCCTGTATCGACCTTATGAGGTACAAAACTTTCGATTCCCTCATGCTCGCTTATCTCTGGATCGTTATCGAACGCAAGCGTTCTATCCTTGCTGCAGGAGGAACAGCTTCAGGAAAGACCACAACCCTCAATGCTCTAGGTACTTTCATCCCCCACGAATATAAGATCGTGTCCATTGAAGACACGGCAGAATTGAACCTCATGCACCCTAACTGGACGCAGTCCGTGACCAGGATCGGTTTTGGAGGAGACGGGGGAGGAGGCAAGTCCAAAGGGGATATTGAGCTCTACGACCTCCTGAAAGCTGCACTCAGGCAGCGTCCCGAATACATCTTCGTGGGTGAAGTGCGAGGAGAGGAAGCAAACACTCTTTTCCAGGCAATCTCAGTCGGTCACCCCTGCATGGGAACAATTCACGCGGGTACTGTACAAGAATTGCTCTCAAGGGTAGAGTCCGAGCCCATGAACGTGCCAAGAAACCTTTTTGCAAGTCTGGACGTCGTGATCTTCAATGCCATGGTCAAACACGGGGAACATTTCATAAGAAGGGTTATGCGTGTTGTGGAAATTGTTGAACTCGACCCTGAAAAAGGAGATCTTGTAACTAACCCTATTTTCAAGTGGAACGCCGTGGATGATACCTATGAGTTCAGCGGGAGCAGTGCAATGTTTGCAGACATTGAGGAAGAGTTCGGAATTCCTGAAGATGAACTTGTCGAGGAAATGCACACCCGTGCAAGGGTGCTTGAATGGCTTTTTGAGAACAATATAGTAGACTATTCAAAAGTAGCCAGTGCAGTCAGGGACTATGTGAGAATGAAGAGCGCACAGGAGGAGAAAAAGTGAGTGAGCATGGTTTACCCTCCGCCCAGTCAGGAAACGACATGGAAAAGGACTCCTTCGAAGAAACAAATCCTGAAGACAGCGCCAAAAGCGCTGATAGTCTAATTAACGGAAAAGATGAAAAAAAAAGTGAAGAAAAAGGTCAAAAAAAGACCTTCGGGTTTGCAAAAAAAGATAAAAAGGTAAAAGGAGCTTCCAAAGAGAAGGATTCGAAGGCTGGAAAGACTGCAGGTGGGAAGTCCAAAGACCGCAAAGCAAAGAAAGGCCCTGCAGAAATGTATAAACATTTCTGCTATCGTTTCGGGATTTATTTCGACAAAAAACCAAACAACGACCTTGCAAAATCCCTGTACCAAGCTGACGTTGAGATAACGCCAGGGATGTTTATTTCTCTTGCAGTTATAACCTCACTGCTTGTTTCAGTCTTCATGTTTATCTTCTCTACTATTGTGTTTTACGGGATGCCTAACGATTTTGTTTACATCTTCTCTCTTACGTTTCTGACTTTCGGGCTATGCCTTGGAGGTTTTCCTTTTGCCCTCTACAATAAAGTTTCAAACAAAAATATGAACATCCAGCATGAAATCCCCTTTGCGCTCAGTTACATGTCAGTCCTTGCAAGTGGAGGTTCTTCTCCACTGGACGTAATCAGGAGGGTAGCTGCTGAAAACTACGGGGAAATCTCTACGGAGCTCTCTAAAGTAATGTACAGGATTGATGTCCTGGGGGAAGATGGAAACTCTGCAATGTCCCACCTGATCCAGAATACCTCCTCGGAGCACCTGAGAATGGTCTGCATCGACCTTTCCAATGCGATGCAGGCAGGAGGGGGACTGCAGGCATATCTTGAGCTGAAATCAAAAGAGCTCATGGAGATGCGCAGGCAAGCCATGAAAGCTTTTATTGATTCGCTTTCCATTTATGGGGAAGGCTACCTCAGCGGGATCGTTATGAGTGTAGTGCTTGTGGTGCTTATGATCGTAATTTGCAGCGCCCTCGGGCTCGACCTTAAAGTCATGACTCCACGTCAAATGTTTACTTTTTTTGTCTACTTTATCCTACCCTTCATAAACCTCATGTTTATTATCATGCTCTGGATGAAATACTCGAGGAGTGTCGTATGAATTTGAATCTAGAAGAAACGAAACTGACTATCCAGCGCTATATTTACGTCCTAACTGTCAGGTTCAATATTAAGCGGGAATATGCGACCTTAGGAGTGCCAATTTTTATTGCAATTCTCTTCCTTTCATGGGCAGCACTTACAGGGCATACTCTTCCTGTGTCGGAAGTTAACAATACTTTGAGCGGCGAAGCTGCAGAAAAAATGGACGCATACGAGCAACTTGTGGCAGAGATGGAAGCTCAGGAAAATGGGGAGGAAACAGCAGTAGCGGAAGAGAATGTGTCCAGAGCTGGAACTCTGCCTGAAGCTGAAAAAACTAAAGATGACATGGACCAGATGTTCGTCATTGCTTTTATAATTGCAACACTGCCTTATTCTATCGACGTCTTAATGCAAAAAAGGCGCCTCAGAAAGCAGGAAGTTGCCTTCAGTGAGTTCCTTTACAAACTTTCTGAGTTAATGCGGGGAGGCATAGATCCTGTCAAAGGAATAATAGCTCTCTCCAGAGGAGAGCTGGGAGCAATTAAAAAGGAGGTTCAGGATTGTGCTTCGTTTCTGGTACTTGGACATTCTTTAGAGTACTCTATGAATCGGCTGAATGAGGCAATCGGCAGCAAGCTAGTTGCGAAGTATATCAATATCATTGTCGAAGCAGCGCATACAGGAGGAAACGTAGCTGACCTTATCTTCAGGACTTCAGAAGACATGCGTACCGTTATCTCGCTTGATCGGGAAAAAGAGAGTAACTTGAAGCAATACTCCGTAGTTTTCTATCTCGCGCAGGGTATAATGATCATGCTTGTATATATTCTCTCAACCTCCCTGCTGCCCCTCGTACAGGGAACGGGCATGTCGATGCTGGGAGGGCAAGGGGCTTCGGATATTGACTTCAAGCAGGGTTTTTTCCATATGATCGCTCTTAATGCACTTTTCGGGGGCATGATTATCGGAATGATCACTGAGGGAGATTTAAAGCAGGGTCTGAAGCATACAAACCTTTTGCTTGGGGCCAGTTATGTTGTTTGTGTAATGATTATCTTACCTGTATCTCCTGTTCTGACTTATAATATTACAGTCGAATCCGGTGGAGACCAGTTCGTTACGCCAGGTATGTCTCCCCGGCACCCTATAGTCTTTAATGTTACGGATGCCGAAGGGAATCCGGTAAGGTCCGTAGAGGTTAAAATGAGCATTTCTCCATCAGGCTCTGTCACCAGCGGGACAACGAACAAAGATGGGATAATCAGAGTTAAGCCAGTCGTGGGACAAAAGAAAGGTGTCTATGTAGTTAAGGCTACGGCAGGAAGATCTTACAATTCCACTGTTGTGACTGTTAAGGGATTTTGACGCTTGAGTGCAGGAGGCGAAAAATAACTCAAGACAAAGGTTCTGGGGGAAAAATGTGAAATGAGGTCAGAACTTGCCTCTCAGAGACAGAAATTTCTTATCCTTTCTGTTTTTCTAGGTTTTTGTCTTTTCTGCTCGTCGGTAGAAAGAATGCCCTTATCCGTAGAAAAGAGTACCAGGTTAATATTTTCATTTATGAAAAACTGAATACAATCCAAAGATGCCTTAATTCTTTCGCAGCTAATCCTCAACCGATCCTTTCTCTTGTATCGGGTGCAATAGTTCCTTCTTTTATCTTATAGGGTATTAGCCTATCGATAGGAGGGACACCTTTCATTTTAGGAATACTGATAAACCTATTAACTTTTCCTGTCAGGTACTCGGTCCGAAACTGGACTATCCCGTCTGTCATGGAACGCAGGAAGCGCTCCTGTCTTTCTTGAAGCACTCCTATGTCCGAGGCGAGCAGGAATATGATACTGCATTTTCTACTGGTCTTCAGGAGCAAATTGATATCGGTGTTAAGGTTCTGCACATTCTCTTCAATATAAAGAGCGGAAAAGGTATCCACAATGCAGACATCTACCGGTTTAACATCCTTCTGTGCCAGAAAAGAGTTGCAGATCTCAATAAAGGATTCTCTACTTTTGAAATCTCCCTGAATTGTCAGGTTTTTTATATCTATGCCTGCTGCTGGCCCCAAAAATCCTATATTTTCAAGTATATCTTCTGCCGGCCGCCTTGTAGAAATATACTGAACTTTTTGTCCTTTTTTCAGGGAATCGAGCACCAATAGCTGAAGAAAGGTTGATTTGATCTCACCAAGGTCTTCTTCAATGAGCAGTAAAGAGTTTTTGGGGAGCTCCCCCAATCCTAAACTTTTTAGCAACATCAAAATTTCCTATTCACTCTTTACTTATATTCTTTTCATATGTATTTGATTCAGAGCCATATTTTAGTATATAGATTATTGTGGAAAGATATATAATCTTGCAATGTCTCTTCTTAAAACATGTCTTCTATGGATCGAGGGATTTTTCAGGATGAGAGAGCAGCAACTGTTGTATTCGGAACACTTATGATAATTCTCGTGACAATCACAGTTGCATCCTCGCTTGCACTTATGGCCTCGTTATCCCAGAAGAACGCGATGGAACGCCAGAGCGTACTTGATGCTGCAGAGAACGAAAACCTGAAAATAGTTACTATAAAGCCCACATCCAGTTCTCTCAATTCTTACGAATCAAACTGGGAGTCCCTTAACATAACTATCCTGAACCTTGACATTCTCGATTCCGATATAGCAGCCATCAGTATAAATGATGATTTTATAATTAACTATTTTCTCATAAATGAAAGTGGTGGTTTTGATCCTGACATAAACGGAAACCCGAAAATTTACAATGCATCAAAAAAAATAGCCGTACCTTCAGAGGAGTCCGTACAGATACATGTCGGTGGTGTTCCCATTCTCGGCACAGTATATTATGACGGCTCCTTTACACCTTTAAATAACTCTCCTGATGAAGCGTACCCTAACATTGATAGCAGTGGCTGGCTCGATATATACGATTCTAATGGTATTCTTATTGGGAATAGTAGCTTTACTGTGGTAGATAATCATTTAAACTCAAATATCATCGTAAATAGTTCTATACCCACTATAAATACTGGAAACTATAATGTCATATACACAGCATTTCTTAACAGTAAACTCGATCCACACTACAGCGACTTTAAAACAACACATTCTATAAATGTTGAAATCTTATCTGAAAGGACGAACTTGTTCAGTAAGAGATTCATGCCTCCAATGCCAATTGCTGATGTACAGAGCAAAACTGATGAATCTGGCAATTATCTTGTACTAGATGCTTCAGACTCTAGTGACCTCGATGGGTTTATAACCAGCTATAAGTGGGAAATATATAGTAACAATGACAACGCTACACCAATAGAGAGCCTAAGTGGGAATAAAGTGAGAACAGAGGACGCTTCTAATGTCAACATAGACCTTATAGTCACAAACAATTATGGTATGATTTCGAAGCTCAGTGATATTTCAGGAAAAATAACTATTCCATGACCCTAAGGATTCAACGGCCATTTCCATTTTTAAGTTCTTGCTGGTGAGATCTACAGATTCAATCTTTTCTAGAAAGTTTTTCTCAAACCCAGGAACTTCCTGATTTATTTTTTCATTAGCTTTCCTCATCCGTTTATTTATTTTTGACCTAAGTTCTCAAAAAATGCCTTCTTTTAAAGAGTTAACCCTTCTTGGTTCTTGTTTAAATAGAAACGATTAATTTATTTAGATGTAATTTGCTATTAGAATTACAATATACTTTAATAGAACAAACATTAGAGCGATCATAAATGTGGATTTAGATTATTTAGATATCTATAAGCTATTAATTTCTATATATATCTTCTAAATTTCATACTTTCAACTATAATATATAGCTAATTCGGGACGGGACTTATAAAAAATTATACTTTATTACATTAAACTTTCTGATAAACTGTGGAATAGGTAAGGTGGATAGTAATGGTTTCTTTCGCCAAAAACAGGTACTTCATTTTATTTGCACTGGCCGGGATGGCGCTGCTGTCAGTTGTGCAGTATGCAGGTGCGGAGCCCGGGAGCAATACTGCCGGGTCAAACAGCTCTGTGCAAAACCTGAATACAGGGGAATTCTTCGGCACAATCCAGGCAGCAGTCGATGCTGCAAGTGACGGGGCTACTATAGTTGTCTATCCCGGCACTCATGTTGAGAATGTGGACGTTTATAAGCAGCTGACTATAAAGTCGTATTCGGGCAACCCCCTTGATACAGTTATTCGCGCTTCTTCTTCGGGAGACCATGTTTTCTATGTGAATGCAAATAATGTAAAAATCAGTGGGTTTACTATCAGCGGGGCAAATCAAAATGCTCCGTACTCCGGGATTTACCTCTATAGGGCCGGAAGCTGTACAATAGAGAATAATGTCATATCCGGCAACTGGTACGGCATCACGCTGGATAATTCAACCGGTAATGTTCTGAGTAATAACGAAGTAAGCTCAAACTCGGATACGGGCATCTACCTTGTGGGTTCGGTTAATAACAAACTTACAGGCAACACGGTTTCTTCGAACTACCAGTATGGTATCTGGCTGAAGGATAGCAGTAACACTAACAACCTCACCGGAAACTTAGCAAGTTCGAACACAAGATCGGGTTTCCTGTTAGACAACCAGTGCATAGGTAACAGCCTGGTAAATAACGTAGCAGACGCTAACGGAGGACACGGGATCTACCTCAACACAGCCAGCAGCAGCAATTCTCTTAAGAACAATACTGTAAGTTCGAATTCTATTTACGGGATTTACCTGAGTTCTTCCGGGGACAACCGGGTGACTGACAACAACAGGATCATAAGCAACGGCCGGGGTATCTGTCTAAGCAATTCCAATTACAACCGTATCTTCAACAATTACTTCAGTAATACCGAGAATACCTATTTTGAGGGGTCGAATACAGGAAACAGCTGGAACACAACTAAAACAGAGCAGGTAAACATAGTCGGAGGCCCATATGTTGGTGGAAACTTCTGGGCCAGCCCGGAAGGTACGGGTCTCAGCCAGGCCAACCGCGACCTTACCGGAGATGGTTTTCTTGATGTTGAATACGACCTCACCGGTATAAATGTGGATGCTGCTGTACGCAACGTAGACTACCTTCCCCTCGCACGGACAGTCATAGTAGACCCTTCCGGTAAAAAAGGAGGATATACCCGAATCCAGGACGCTGTGAGTGCCTCAGGCGATGGTTATTCGATTGCTGTTTATCCGGGAACTTACAGGGAAAACGTGGACCTTGCAAAGGGAGTGGCTATAGTAGCCATATCAGGACTGCCCGAAAATACGGCAGTCACTGCAAGTAATTCAAAAACGCACGTATTCAATGTACGCTCAAGCGGTGCGGTTATCAGTGGTTTTTCTATAACAGGAGCTTCAGGTGCCGATTCTACATCAGGGATCTATCTTGATGGAGTCTCGGACTGTATTCTAAGTAGCAACCTTGTATCAAAAAATTCCATAGGGATTTGCCTGAGCAATTCCGAAAGAAACACACTTCTTAATAACAGGATGTCCTCCAATAATTACAACTTTAAGGACAGCGGCACCCTTCAGAACGAAATCGATATTAGCAATACCGTGGAAGGAAAACCCGTTTACTACCTTTGCAGCAAATCGGATATGGAAATCAATTCTTCTTCCAATGCCGGAACGGTGTACTGCATCGGTTGTAATAACATTACCGTAAAGAATCTGGTCCTGAAAAATAACCCTAAAGGCATCTCTTTCTACAACACCGGCAATTCAAGGATACTGAATAATATTGTCCAGAGTAACTTTGACGGAATCTCTCTTGAGACTTCTTCGGGAAACGTTCTGGACGGCAATACTGTCAATAAAAGTGTAAATAATGGCATCTCCCTATCCGGTTCTGCCTCTAACACGGTCATCAATAATCTTATTACGGAAAACGGAATCTCCGGAATCAGCTTCAGTTCTTCCGGCGACAACCTGATTTACAACAATTACTTCAACAACGCCAACAATGTGAATCTGGGAACGGACAATTCCAACATCTGGAGTACGACGGCGACAGCAGGAGTAAACATAGTCAGCGGCCCCATGCTTGGAGGAAATTACTGGGCAACTCCGCAGGGAACAGGCTTTAGCCAGACCTGCACGGATGTGAGTGAAGACTATATCTGCAAACTGGAATACGCTATCGGTCAGAATAATATTGATTCTTTTCCTCTTTCTAATCCGGCGCAGGTGCTTCCGCTCGTCGATTTCTCGGCCAATTTTACAGGCGGGCTTTCTCCTCTCCCGGTTCGATTTACGGCGCTTTCATCAAGCAGGGTCTGGCCGATTCAGTGGAGCTGGAATTTCGGAGACGGTACCTCTGTTGAGAGAGGGCAAAATAATACTGACGGCACTTATTCCGGCTCTGTAGACCATATCTACAGTAGTGCCGGAGAATATACCGTCAATTTAACGGTTAGCAATGACCATGGAGCTGCGTACAAGACTTCCCGGATCTTTGTCGCAAAACCAATTGTCTCTTCCCTTTCAATAGAAAAATATGTCGTGAACCTGGATGAAAATACAAAAGAAATCGTAATTAACCCCAGTTATGGAAATGTCGAAGTGGTTGATAAGGCGGTTTTGATCCGGCTTAACGGAATAAACCTCTACATATTTTCCGAAAACGGTTTTGAAGAGGATGAAAACGGTAACCTGAAAGGTGAATACCAGTACGCAAAACTGGATAAAACCCTGGAGTCGGCGAAGCTCGGAAGTAATTTAACTGTTGGCTTTTCGTTCAGTGCCAATCTCAATGGACAGCTTTCTGCACTTTTAAACTCCGATGCCGGAATTACCTGTGGGGTTGTGCCCGGAACTCCGAGCAGCAGCATAGAACAGGCTTTTAAGGATTCCCTTGCTGACAATTTCCTTTCCCTGAACAGGGCTGCATGTTCCCTTATTATCGAAAAGAACGGGTTAAACGGGGTCGATATAAGTGACGCAAGTATTGTCATGACTGCACCTTCAGATTATGTCAATACCGACGGAGGCTCTGAAAAATTCATAATTATGAGCTGGAGTAGCGAAGGAGCAGAAACGTTAACGACAACCCGCAGTACTGCTGATTCACCCTCTGAATTTACAGGCCTCTCCTCCGCAGGATTCTCTTCTGAGAGTTTTTTTGTAGCATCGCTCGTATCTCTCACTTCGACAACAGATGGTGGGAGTGGGGATGGGAACAGTTCCGGAGGGGGCTCCTCAAGTGGCGGAAGTTCTTCAGGCGGAAGCGGCGGAGGGGGCGGAGGACTTTCTCCCGAGGATCAGAATAACGTTGAGATCAAAGAGCTCAGTCAGCAGTTTGTTGTCAGCGGCACTCATGCAAAATTTGAATTCCCCAAGGGCGTGACCAGCGTCGGGTCAGTGGAATTTGACGCCAAGAGGTCTTTTGGCAAAGTCAATACATTTGTTGAGATGCTCAAAGAGAAGTCAACTTTAGTCACATCCCTTCCTGAAGGCAAGGTCTATAAAAACCTCAACATCTGGGTAGGCTCGGGTGGGATTATAACTCCTGACAATATTGAAAATGCATTTATAGAATTTAAAGTAGACAAAGCCTGGATACTGGACAATAACGTAGATTTGTCTGCGGTCACTTTACACAGGTACAGCGAAGGTTCCTGGAATGCACTTCCTACTACCCTGATCAGAGAAGATGATGTATTTTATTATTTCGAAGCTGAAACGCCCGGGTTTTCGCCTTTTTCAATCACCGCGTCTGAAAAAAAGCTCCAGGCCGTGGAAGCGATCCCCTTTAAGGAAGTGCCCAGAACTGTTGTTCGGGCAGAGCAGCCTGCATCCGAAGTGCCGGAGATTGCAGGCATTGAAGGAAACGAAACCGGAAGCCCTTCTGGAAAATGGAGAAACCCCTTTATCTTTGTGGGGTCGGCTCTGGTTGTCGGGTTGTTACTTGCTGCCAGTCCGCAGGTCAGGAATAAAGTCAGAAATATAATCTCCGAAGGAAGAGAATTGTTTGATTCCATGGATGGAGGAGAATTCTCTTCCTCCGGAGATGCAGAGGCAAATACACGGGATTCCATCGCAGATGCAAGTGCAGAAGAATCAAATGAGCATGAAAAAATTATTGCTGAAAAAGAAAAAGTTTCATTCAGGGATTTTATATCTAAACTCAATAAACCGAAGACTTAAGGCGAAGAAACACCCGCTGAAAGTAAAGAATCCATTAAATAACCTGAAAGCACCGGAACCGCCGGAGAGACTAAAAAAGCTGAAAAAATCACCTCGGGAAATGCTTCTGTAGAAGATAAGTAATTAAGAAATCAATATGTGGGTTCATTATCCGGGTAGTACGCCGGAAACTCTGGAAAATATAATTGGCTCCATCCTTTTTCTCCAAAAAAGGTTCGGAGCCGGTCCAGAAGAAAGCCGCTTTAATCTTGCTGTTTCGAGAGTAGTTTAAAATTCCTGAAGACTTCAAAAATCACTGAATCAAATAACTAATACTCATAAAAACATTTTAATGTGTATCTTCATGATCGAAATCCTCAAAGTCCTCTTTACAATGCCCTTTTTGCTCTATTCGTGCTATTCCGACCTGAAAGCCCGCAGGGTCTCAAATAAGGTCTGGAAATACATGCTGGGTTCGGGCTCAGTGTTTGTAATTTATGAAACTTTTATGGGTGGAATTCCCTATATCAAAGCTCTGTTCCTTTCGGGAGTAATCGTATTTATTTCGGTTTATATTCTCTTCCAGCTTGGGGCTTTCGGAGGAGGGGATGCAAAGGGGCTTATAGTACTTTCCATTTTGTTCCCCCTGTACCCTATCTTCCAATTATCGGGCGAGGCTTATCCACTGCTTGGACGACCTCTGATAGGGCTTTTTACTTTCACGGTCCTGGAAAATGCTCTCCTGCTGACAATTCTTGTCCCTCTTGGGATGTTCTGCTACAACCTCCTGCATTTCTCCCCTGAAATGCTGAAAAAGCCCCTTTACATGTTTATCGGGTACAGGACCGGGGTCTCTTCCCTTAAAAACAAAGAGCATCTTGCCCTGCTCGAGAAATTTGAGGTTGATGAACACGGCAGTATCACGAAAAAGTCTGCACGGACAGGACTTGATTTTGATGCGAATCAAAAACCTGAACTTGAAAAGTATATGAAAAAAGGGCTGATTGGAAAAAAGGTCTGGGTTACTCCTGGTTTGCCATTCATGCTCTCAATTACAGGAGGCTTTATTACTGCAGTTATTTTCGGAGATCTTATCTTTCATATTATCTCTATTGTCGTGCGTCTGGTGGGCTGAATTAAATTTTTAATCAAAATACCCGCAGGCTCACCCGAGTTATCAGATTTATTTAATGCTTTCCAATTACCCTTTAGTTTTAACCTTTTTTATCGCTTCTTTGAATTAAATGTTCATTTATAAATTATTTATTAGAGATTAGCGATGCTCTTCTTCCAGTGAGATATGCCAAAAAAGTAGAAGCTGGGAGGCTCAAACTAGAGTTCCCACGTAGATATCCCAGTCTCCACTGCGCTGATCCTGCCACACAATTTTGTTACCGTATATGGCAGGATGCTTCTGATCTGACTCATCTATGGTATGAGCTTCCTGGTGAGTGGAAAGATCATATACGTAGATATCCCGGTTTCCATTGCGATAATCTTCCCACACTATCCTGTTTCCGTAAATAGTAGGATGGAATGCTTGGTTGGTGTTAGTAATCCAGGTTTCATTTTGAGTGGAGAGATCGTAGATGTAGATATTATTGCCGTTGCGATAATCCTGCCATGCTACCGTATTATTATAAATACAGGGGAAATAAGCGAGGCTGCTGGTGGTAATCTGAGTTTCGTCGTGAGTGGAGAGGTCGTACATGTAGATATCATCATTATCATTGCGGTAATCACGCCATATTATCCTGTTACCGTAGATAGCTGGATTGGATGTTAATCCGCTGGTGGTAATCCGAGTTTTCTCATCAGTGGAAAGATTGTACATGTAAATCTCGTACATGTAGGTGTCGTAGGTTCCATTTTCAATTTGTCCTTCCTCCCATACTATCCTATCCTCATAGATAGCCGGATTGAAGCGGCTTGCTCCATCGGTGGTAATCCGGGTTTCATTTTGAGTGGAAAGATTGTACATGTAGATATCATAGTTTCTATTGTGCCAGATATCGTAGTATTCATTGCGCCCGTCCAACCACACTATTTTGTCCCCGTAAATTTTAGGCTTGTGTGCTAATCCGCTGGTGGTGATCTGAGTTTTCTGGGAAGTTGAGAAATTATATAAGTAGATATTCCAGTTTCCACTGCAATTTTCCTGCCACACGACGTTGTCTCCGTAGATATCAGGATAGGTTGCAGATCCTGCATTGTCGATCTGAGTCTCATTGATCATGAGAGGAGCACTTTGTGCAGTAGCTGCCGATGCCGAGAATAAAACAAGAATTAAAAATGAAATCAGGACGGTTGGTGCTAAAGCTATTGAATACAGCTGTTTCTCCTTTTTCATTTATTCTCCCCTTCTATATTTCTTATTTAATAAATCTTAATGCTTAATATTTCTTATTTAATAAATCTTAATGCTTGCAACTTAATGCTTACAACTAACTCGAAATTTTTAAACCTTCCCGTTGAAGTTTTGCTTTATAAAAATATTCTAATTTAAGAAAATTTATCAGGAATGAAGGTCGGGTAGATACGGATCTGCATGGAAATTACAAGGTGCCAGGCACAAAAACACCTTAAACAGTAAATAGAATTTACTAAACCATTATAACATAGTGCAATACGGATGAATCTACATTTCTCGCAAAGTGCTCGATAAACCAAATTGAAACATCCGTTAGAATAATGGAGATAAGCCGGGATATATAAATATATTTGATATGTAAAATATATATTATCTATATATACTGAAAACGCCTATATACATTATGTGCATAGTATATGATTGACTCACTATAAGCCTCAAAAAACGGTCTTCAGAGACTTCAAGATGAAGCAGGCACAAATAAATGAAAGTACCTGCGGTTAACAGGACTTTCATGCTAATGTAAATGGTATTTTGACAAAGTTGATGAATGTACTTTAACTGCTCTTACATACGACCTTTTGTTGGTAGCTAAGAAGACTTACGAACAGGAATGTGGTCTTAAAATACCATGTGGTATGGATTTTGCTGCCGCATGTGACAACGGCTTTAGCCCGTTTGAAGCAACAAGCAAGAGTAACCTCAAGCCTTAATATTTTCTTACCTCTTGACTTCAAGCTATACCTTCGGACTCACGGCATAAGACAAGACTCTTTCTCAAAGTAATTTTATATGGTGGCCTGGTGGATGGGAAAATGTAAATATGGCCGCCCATGAAAATGAATGTTCTTTGCTTAACATGAGTTAGATACAGGTTATATTACTGGGGTATGCACTTAAGCTTCAAAATAAGATACAATAAACCTTATGAATTAAATATAAACTTCGACATTTAAATGCCCAACATTATTTATTTTTTTCAGGATAAGCTCTAATTAAGGGAATAGCTGAAGATATTTTGATAAACTCCTATATTTGGCTGGTTATCTGTAAAAAGTATAATAATCAATTCATTGAGATTGGAGTTTTATCGGAATTCGTTGAATTATTTTGGAAGAGGCATACTTTCATACCCGTTTTGTGCAGTAATACTATATTCACAATCTTTTCTGCTAACGATTCTCAATATAAAGTGAACTACCGACAATGACGGATTTATTTGGAATCTAAATGCAGGTGATTTCCCAATAAAAGTGTATAAGTTAGTAACTTATCTGTTAGTTAGAGGATAAAAAACTTTAATTTTAATTTTTTAAAGCATTTATCCAGTAGTTATGACATCCGGTTTAGAATCCTCAAAAACACATTCAAGTGACATAATTCCAAATATGTGGATCTATAAGTTCCAAAATTAAGCTTTTTTTCAACTCTAATATCTATTTTAAAGATAATTATAATTTATTTTCAAAAATAATTGTTTTTTAGATCTTTTTCTCCTTTTACTTTCTAATTATATGGTTAATTTCAAAAATAGGGCATTTAAATTTTTAATTTGTACACTGAGATAAAAAGATCTTAGTTATTTCTTTCTTAATGTTGCCTCTTTTTTATCTATATTTTGTATAGTAACTATCTACTCTATTAGATAATTCCATACATCTATTTTTTACATACTCCTCTATATTATATGTGGAGAATCTTTATATGTTTTTTCTCATTTTATCTGTATTGCAGGAAGTAAGGGTCCTGCGAAGTCTACGGGTAATGCGATTAATAGCGAATCTCAATAATTGTGCATTCTCACACACTTCATGGAAGCAGTTACCTTTAATCTTAATACTTTCTTACCATCCGCCGATTTCAATTTCATATTCGGACTTCTGACATAAGACCCTTGATTCCTTCTCGAAGTAAGTCTTTATATCGACTGAGGAGTTCGAATCCGATAACAGTTATACATAAATTATAGGGAAGAGGCAGAAACCCCTTTACTTTATTATGGAGGGGTTAAAATCTGAAAAACTAGTGAGGTGTTTTAAGTGGATACATTAAGAAAATTTGGTACTTTTTTACTGTTATCTTTTTTGGTATTACCAGGAATCGCCGGAGCTTCCGGGCAGGATTCAATTAATGAATTAATTAAACATGGTGGAAATGTCACTCTATCCGGGACATACACATTAACAGGTCCGATTACATTATGTTCCGATCTTAAACTTAATGGCCAGAATTCGACTATAATTACGATACCTGATAGTGCAGATTGGTCCGTCTGGGTTCCTCTTATGAAAGGAGTAGGGTTACAAAACATTACGATAGAAGGAATTGAGTTTAATGTCAACGCCGACGGCAATGATGAGATTCCGCATGGAAAAGGATACTACAATTGTATTCACTTAATAAATTGTGAAGATGTAACTGTTCGAAATTGCGTATTTCATGATGGCAAAGGTGACGGATTAAGGACGAAACATTGTGAAGATGTTGCTTTTTATAATAATGTGGCTTACAAATTAGGCCATGATTGTTTTTATGCAATTGATTCCGAAAATGTCTCAGCGTGGAATAACACCCTGACAACCAGGACAAATTCGGGCCTCAGGATATGGAACTCTAAAGATGTTCGGCTCTTCTGCAACCGGATAAATTCCCAACTTGACAGTTTAGGTGGGAATCCTGGCATACAGATAGAGGACTCGAAAGGCACGATGGATGATGTCAGGGTATTCGCCAATACCATTAATCAAACTTGGGGGCCCGGCATCTGGCTAATTTCATATGATTCGGGCTCAGCCAGCTATCAAAATATCACGATCGACCACAATCGAATATTAAAAGACGGTGTATCTTATAACATCCATTATACTGCAGGTATCACGATTGATGGAGTGCAGGGTACAAACATAAGTAATAATGTGTTTGATGGCTGTAATAATGCTGGCGTTCTAGTACTGGATGGTGGGGAAGACACCAAGATCGAAAAAAATATCATAACCAGTACAAATGAACACCCTGCAATATCTCAGTCCGGTACCGGATACGGTGTCGATAACAGACGGAGTTCTGAGATTTACGTCGTAAATAACTGCTTCTTCAATAATGTCAACGGGAACGTTTTCAAAGCAGAGTCGATCGGAGACGACCTGCAGGACCCTACTATTCATAACACATCGTCTGGCTGGACATGGGACGGCGTTGTGTGGTTATGTGACTATATAATAAGTCTGGAAAACTATACGATTGAGAATTCTACTTTTGAAAATGTAACTTTTGAAAATGTAACCAATACTACATGTCCGATCAATACTACATGTCCGATCAATAACACATGTCCGATCAATACTACATGTCCGATCAATACTACATGTCCGATCAATACTACATGTCCGATCAATACTACATGTCCAACCAATACTACATGTCCAATCAATACTACATGTCCAACCAATACTACATGTCCAACCAATACTACATGTCCAACCAATACTACATGTCCAACCAATACTACATATCCAACCAATAATGCATGCACAGACTTAACGAACTTGACTAACGTAACAGATACGGATTTGCATGAAATAATATATGTTCCTGTAAACAATACCTGTCCATTGAAAAATTCAACGGAAAATGTGACCATATGTTATAAAAAGTTCAAATGTTCAAGTATCTATGATATGCTAGCTCCGATAACTGGAAGCTTCAATAATACGGAGAATACCTCTTGCACAGCTGTTAGTCAATCTCCTGTTTGCGGGTATGTCATTGCTCCTGCCAGTGAAGATATGCAATTTGAATTGAAAGTTATTGACAGCTCTCAATCATCCGAAACTGGTTGCGAATCCGGTTGCGGCGACAATTCTGACCAGTCGACAACTAACAACTCCGATGGAGGGACAACTAACACCTCCGATAGTGGAGCATCAACAAACCAGTCACAAACTCAAAATACTTCTGACGAATCGACATTGGGCAACCTGGGTGGCGGAGGATCAACAAGCCCTGGTGAAGCGGATGATGAAATACCGGCAGGATCAGGAGCTGGTGGATCTGCTGAACAGAATGGATCTGCTGAACAGAACGAGACAGTTGTATCATCTCCCACGCCTGTCCTGCCAGTATCCGGATTTACAACTGACCCTGAAAATGGCAGTGGAAGTGTACCTCTCACTGTTAATTTCCACAGCACTGCACAGAATGCAGTCACCACAAAGTGGGACTTTGGTGACACTGTAGATAATGAAGCAACTGGAACAGATGTTTCACACACCTACGCAGCTATCGGAACCTACACTGTGACTCAAACTGTCGCGAACTCGAATGGTACACTTACTACAAGCGCTCAGATATATGTTAACCGCGTGCCTGCACCAGCTGTAGCTGACTTCGAAGCAACACCCATAAGTGGTTATGTACCTTTAAAAGTTTACTTTACAGATAACTCTCAGCATACTACCATGTCAGGATCTACAGTCGTGTATGACTTTGGCGGCAGTGAAGGCACAAGCAACGAAAGAAACACTTCACATATCTATAATACTCCTGGAACTTACCACGTTACTCAAACTGTGACAAACTCTGACAGTCCTGCAGGTGGTAACACAAAGGAGATTATTATAACCGTTAATGAGGCACCTGTTACACTTGTGGCAAACTTCAAAGCCAACCACACAGGTGGCGTGGCACCTCTGTCTATAGAATTCACAGATGCATCAACTAATGCAACTACCTATGCATGGGACTTTGGAGATAGTATCGGAAGTTCCACAGAACAGAATCCCTCCTATACTTTCACCAGGGCTGGTAGTTACGATGTTGTCTTAACAGTTGGTGACGGCAAAGGTCACACAGCCACAAAGGACATGCTGATAACTGTCACTCCGGTTCCGCTCGTTGCAGACTTCGATGCTAACAAAACAAGTGGTGTAGACTCGTTGAGTGTTCAGTTCACCGACAAATCGACAGGTGCAGCTGCCTGGCAGTGGAACTTTGGTGACGGCAGTTCCATGGTAACTACCAGAAATGCAGAGCATACCTTCGGAGTCGGGACCTGGACTGTTAACCTGACAGTAAGTGACGGTACTAACTTCGCCTCAAAAACGATGAAAATTACGGTCTCTGAAAGCCCGGAAACACTCACTGCCAGCTTCACCGCTGATAAGAAAGGTGGAGAAGCTCCCTGTGAAGTTCAGTTCACTGACGCATCCAGAGGCGGCGCTACCACATGGTCCTGGGATTTTGGTGATGGGAAGACATCGGTCGAAAAGAATCCGAAACATACTTTCACAGCTGAGGGTGAATATAATGTTGTCCTGACGGTGAGCGACGGTAAGGGTAATTCAGCTACAAAGGACATGCCGATAACTATCACTCCGGTTCCACTTGTTGCAGATTTCGGTGCTAACAAAACAAGTGGCACTGACCCGTTGAGTGTCGAGTTCACCGACAAATCAACAGGTGCAACTGTCCGGAAGTGGAACTTTGGCGATGATAGTTCTACAGTAACGACCAGGAATGCAGAGCATACCTTCAGAGTCGGGACCTGGACTGTTAACCTGACAGTAAGTGATGGTACTAGCTTCGCCTCAAAAACAATGATAATTACTGTCGCTGAAAGCCCGGTACTACTCACAGCTAGCTTCACCACTGATAAGACAGGTGGAGAGGCTCCTTGTGAAGTTCAGTTCACTGATGCATCCGAAGGTGGTGTTACCACATGGTACTGGGACTTTGGTGACGGGGCAACATCGGCCGAACAGGACCCAAAACACAGTTTTACGACTGAGGGTGAATATAATGTTGTCCTGACGGTAAGCGATGGTGAAGGTCACACAGCTACAAAGGACATGTTGATCACTATCACTGAAGCACCGGCTGCAGTCTCTGCCTTTACTCAAGATCTGACAAGTGGGGAATCCCCACTTACAGTTCAGTTTTCCGACCAGTCCAGTAATGCAGTGTCATATGAATGGGTTTTCGGTGACGGGAGTACGTCAACCGATAAAAACCCAAGTCACACTTACACTACTGAAGGAAATTACACCGTAATTCTGACTGCAACCGGAAGCAATGGCGATAAGAGTACCTCTCAGGCAACAATTAATGTCACAAGCAAGCCTCAATCGTCAGCCCAGGAGATCAATGATTCTAACGGAACAAACGCGACAGGCAACTCTACGCTTTCAGGCAACTCTACGTTTTAAGCCTTAGGCGGTGAAAGTGGCAAACCTATATTGTATGTTTGAATGTTTGAGAAATGTTTGAATGTTTGAGCAATCCGGTGGATGACGAGTACAGTCCTCTCACCAGATAACCTCATTACACAATTTCCATTTTTTTATTTATCCAGTGATTGATTTTTTCCTCTTCACCTTCTTGATTGATCACGGCGTTTGAGGCGTAGGAGATAATCTTTTTTGCATTCAGGTGATACCAGATCTCAGAATAGTTAAGGGGTGAATCATAGCCTCCGTCTGAAGAATAAAATTCGAGATCGGCATTTATCTTCTTTAGAGCTTCGATAACTTATAAGTTCGGGAGTGTTTTTCGCCATAACAGTAGCCAATTTTATATGCCATTTAAAGCCACAGTTACCAAAAAATAGATAAAGATCAGAGTCAGTGAAAAAAAGGATAAGCTTTTAAATCAAAATTCTAATTTGAGAGCTTCATCTGGGTATTTCTATGGAACAGTTCTCTTTTATCGCCTGCATGCCTGACAGACCTGGAGCATTGCACAAAGCAGCCGAGATTATTAAGCGGTACGAAGGAAACATTAACAGGATTCAATATGACCGCAGGATCGATAGATATATCGTTTTTTTTGAGGTAACTGCTGTTTCGGAGGTTTATGATAAAATCCGCGAGGAACTGGAAAAAATAGGCTATCTGCAAACTTCCTTGCAGCCCGTAGCTTTTCTGAAGTTCCATGTCTATCTCCCGAACTGTCCAGGGGCTTTATTTGATTTTCTGAATTATATCACTTCGTCTGGAGCAAATATTACTTTCCTTGATTTTGATGAACGTGGGCAACATCCTGAAAGGCTTGTAGTAGGTCTTAACATCGAAAATACCAGCCTGATAGACGCTCTTCTAAACCAGCTCAAGTCCAGGTATAGACTTGAGATTCTCGAATACGATACAACCGGGGAGAAACTTGATGATACGGTATTTTATCTCAGGTTAGCTCAGAAACTGAGATCCTTTATCGGAAGTGCCGAAGATCCTTTTTTAATGAGGTTCTTGCATGATATTAACCACATTGTCCAGGAACTCTCAAACCTTCGAAAAGACCCTATTGAAGTTTTTGAAAACATCTTGAAAGTAGGAGATTGCCTGAACCGAACTTCCGGGGAGAATTTTTATGCTGATGTACAGAGGGTCAGAATAAAGGACGATATCGAGCTCTTCTGTTTTCAGCTTCCCTGCGGGGGGAATATTTATCTCTTCGATACTCCTTCCGAGAGGGTTATGATCGACACCGGTTATGGCATCTATTTTCAGGACGTTGTGAATATGCTCCAGCACTACGGGCTTGGAGACTTGAGCCGGATCAAAAGGATTTACATTACTCACGCTGATGCCGATCACTGTGGAGCAGCAGGTTTTTTTCCTGCCCCCTCGCATCTTAATTGCGAGACTCTTCTGGTTATGCGGGAAACCAGTAGGGCTTATGGGTCAAGCAACCAGGGATGTATTCTGGAAGAAGTTTATACGAAAATAATTAACCTTTTTTCCAGGTTCACTCCCCCTTCAAATGTAGTTCTCTTTCCTGAAATCCTCCAATCTGGTGAAATAATCGAAAAACGAGGCTCATTTCCTGTTATTGCCCGATTCAAGATTGGAAGCCTGGATTTTGAGGCCCTTGCAGGACTTGGGGGTCATATGCACGGAGAGGTCTTTTATCTTTGCTCTGAAGAGGGATTGATCTTTCCTCAAGATGCGGTGATTAATTTTAAAAGCCTGAGCCCTGATAGAACAGAATACAATGTTCTGGCTGACTACCTTATGACATCTGTGAATGTTGACAGCAAGCTTGCACGAGAAGAGCGTAATTCCCTCCTTTCCCTCATCTCCGAGCTTGATGAAAAGCTTGCCAGTAGAGGTAAGAGGTGCTTGATCTGTTGCGGGCATGGTTCAATATCCGTGCTGGAAGACGGGAAGCTTGTCGAATACGCCAGTTCAGAGAGGTATATTGCAGAGCAAAGTGGTATTTCAGTCTCTCGAAAAGATCTATAGTAAACTCATGAATTAATTACATTCGTAAAAACAGTTTATAGTTTATACGAACTACACATTGCATTTAAATTATTAAAGTTTTATAGTTGTCGAAAAACGCGGGCAGGGAAGAACTCAATCAGGACACAGGAACCACGGAAGACACGGAAGGCACGGAAGAACTGTGCCCTTACTTCTTTTTTCCGTGTCTTCCGTGCTTTCCGTGGGTTTAACTCACTTTATTTTCATACTTTAAAAGGGCAGGGAAGAACTCAAGCAAGAAATGAGAACCACGGAAGACACGGAAGACACGGAAGAACTGTGCCCTTACTTCTTTTTTCCGTGTCTTCCGTGCTTTCCGTGGTTCTTTTTTCGTTTATATGTGAAGGAATTTCGAGATGAGACTATAAATTCATATTTCTTAACTTATATAGTGCCAATTTTTAATGTGAGAACTATAAATAAAGAGAATTGAGACTAGAGATACGAGGTACTGAATTCAAGAGATAATGAATTCAAGATTTACCCATACATAGCGATCTGGACCACTGTCCATAATATCACATTTACATGCCGAAAAATAGTAATTTAGAGAAAAATTTCTGTAAGATGAAATGCGAGGGGTGCGATTCGAACGCACGAATTCCTACGAAAATGGGTCCTAAGCCCATCGCCTTTGACCTGGCTGGGCAACCCTCGCACTAATGTTCTGGTTTTGTTATACAAAAATAAGAAAAGAAAAAAATTAAACTTTTATTCGAGGACTAAATGCGCCGACCGGGATTCGAACCCGGGTTTTGGGCTTGGAAGGCCCAAGTCATAGCCGCTAGACCATCAACGCGAACTGCAACACATCTAGAGGTATTTGTCATATATATTATTTTCGCTTCCCGAGTTTCGCTTCCCGAGTTTCGCTTCCCGAGTTTCGCTTCGGGAGCACGAGGTCCGTTTCACTCGCTACGCTCGCTCAAGCGGACTAATTTATGGGCAGGATAGGCAAATAGCGGTGATTTTCTTCGATCAAGAGGACTAATTTATGGGCACAGAGGCCTTCCGTGTCCTTCCGTGTTTTCCGTTGTTATAGAAACTTGGGGAGTTAGGTTTGTAGTGCTTAACTTTCGAAACTATAAGTAGTCTGTTACAAATTGTCTGATAGAAATCAAGATGGGAAAATAGTCCCTACAATTGCATATTTGTGAGTCGAATATCTGATAAATATGGAAGTATGGCAAATATGGAAAGTATGTCTCAGAATCAATGATTTGATGGGCGTGGCTTAGAATCAATGTAGGGATTTTTAAGATACGGGATTGATGTTGGAACAGGGTTGGAATTTGGAATGGAATCGGATCTGAAACCGGATTTGGAACAGGATCGGATTTGGAATAGGATTTGAATATAATCGATATGATAATGTGTCGGTAACGAGTAGAGAAGTATGCAAATTAAGTTCTTTCTTAAGTTATTTCCGTATGGTATATATATTAATTTTATACACAGAGTTTTATTATATTGTTAACCTTCTTTTTATTATCATGATTTTTTTTAATACATATATTTCAGAGTATAATCTTCTGAATATACCTTCAACAATATTATTTTTTTATTTTATTAAAAGTATTTTTTTTGTAAAATTTCTTGTTTTTTATTACTTTTTCAAAAAAAATACTTCTTTTTTGTATGTGTCCTCCAAAATATTATTATTCAATATTCGCAGGAACATGGTATATTTACTGAAAAAATAATTTTATTCTTTTAGAGGCGAAATTAATATTATTATTTTTACTGTTGGGATGCCCTTCTATGTCTCTCTTTTTTCTATCGAGAATTTTTCTTAGATGATGAATAAGAATAATATAATCTTATATAGGGCTAGACATAAGTTCTCAAAATAAGCTTTCTTCTCTTATGCCTCACGGCTTCAAAGTGAGGCTTGAAGAAACCGTTTGGTCGGGAGATATGGTCGAAATGGAACCTTTTATTCTGGCATTTGGAATCATCTGGCTCCTTATTCTTGCATATCTTCTTTTGTTACTGAGAACACATTCAGAGCTTAACAAAAAGTTAATGTAATGATCGGATTATACGGGGTTTTAAATGAATAAAAAAAAGAAAATATTGCTTTCACTTACTTTCATTGCTGGTGTGTTCTTTACAGAGCTATATGGCATTAGTTCTTCGGACGGTTGCCTTACAGTATCTGAACTTCTGCCTGATCCTCAGGCCCATATCGGGCAAAATGTAAATGTAATGGGAATTGTAGATATGGAAGCCTTGAGGTGGCTCCCGAGATGACAGCTTTTGAACTAAGGGACGAAAACAATGAAAACTTGAAGGTTCATGTAGAACACACAGGCAACTTACCCTCCGACTTTGCAGAAGAAAAACAGGTGAGTACCAGCGGAACCATGGTTTCTGGATCTGCGTTTGAGGCAAATAAAATTGTTACCGGATGCCCACCCAAGTATACGGAGTAATATTGATGAATATTGAAGAATGGGAAGAATACGGATATGTTGAATCCGGAATAAGTTCCTTCATTACTCAAATGGAGGATTCCGGCCTAAAAGATATGGTCAAACATGTCTGTAATACCGGAGGGAAACGAATCAGGCCGGTTATCCTCCTTCTGGCCAGTGAAATCTGCTCAGACTCGTATTCTCAGAGCCTCAGTGCAGCGCTTGCTATTGAAATGATGCATTCGGCCTCTCTCGTCCATGACGATCTGGTGGATCAGGGGCTCCTCAGAAGAAACCTGCCTTCTGCACCTAAAAAGTTTGGCCCTTCAAGGGCGCTTCTCTGTGGGGATTATCTTATTGCAAAGTCCATCGAGTTCATTTCTCCTTATGGAGAAAAGGTAGTTAGGGATTTCGGAATTGCCGGGATGAATTTGGCTGAAGGAGAGGTCCTTGACCTGAGACTCGATGAGGATAACTTCGGGGAAAGTGATTATTTCGAGTGTATCTATAAGAAAACGGCTTCTCTGTTTGCGATCAGTGCATCTATCGGGGCTTATACGGGAGGAGCAGATGAGGAGTTGGCGGCGCGTTTTAACTTCTTTGGGACTTCTCTTGGAACTGCTTATCAGATTGTTGATGATATTCTTGAGTTTCTGGGTGTAATTGAAGGTAAGGACTCAAAATGCACATCTGAAACTCTGCCGCACGTTTACATGAAGGCTATGTCAAAGGAAGAAGCAATACAGAAGTCTATAGATGCAGTAAAATTGCATGTTAATGCCGCAAAAGAAACTCTTTTGACATTCAAAGAATGTCCGGCAAGAGACAAGCTTTTCCAGATTACCGATTATATGACTGTTGACATGCTTGAAAATATCTAATTCATTCAGCTCTTCCTGAATAATGAATTGAAATTCTGTTGAATCCCTTATATCTTAAATACGAACTAATATCTTTTGGTTTTTATTTTAATTCTCTCAAGTTTTTTAACCTTTGCCACTAACTTTAGCAGGTGTATTCATGCGAGTATATGATAGTCCGGTGCTTAAGGTAAATGCCAGTACAGAAAACGAAAAAATGGTACTAGATGCTGAAGGTCCCCTTTCCCAGCTTGCAAAGCCTTTCCTGAAGCGTATAAACAGTATTTTTGCGGAAGAAAAACCCATCTCAATGGGTAAGGACGAGATTATTTTTTCTACGTGGATCCCGCCTATTCCGGGACCTGTCTTCAGCCGGGTAATAAATGCTGAGATTGCAGCCATCAGGAAGAAAAGAGTCCCTGATCAGTTCTCAATAGGAATTACTGCCCGCTGCCCAAATCGCTGTATCCACTGCGGAGCAGCTGATATCAAGCCAGAAAAAGAACTGACCCTGGATGAGATCTGCAATGCTGTGGACCAAAGCCTGGATCTTGGCGCCTATCTTGTTTCCTTTGATGGCGGGGAGACGATGCTTAGAAATGATCTTGTTGAGATGGTGGCCAGAGTAGATAAGTCCAGGGCAATTGCCACCTGTTTTACCTCGGGATTCAAGCTTTCTGAAGAACGAGCAATGGAGCTTAAAGCTGCAGGACTGTATGCCGCAAGAATCAGCCTTGACAGCCCCTTTGAAGCCGAGCATGATCGTATTCGGGGGCGAAGTGGGGCATACAGGGATGCAATCTCCGGAATCAAGAATGCGGGTGATGCGGGAATCCTTACTGATATGTTTGTGGTCGTTTCTCCTCACAACATCGATGACCTTGAGGAGTTCTACAACCTTGCAGCTGACCTTGGTATGCACGAAGTTTCTATCTATGAAATCATTGCAGTCGGCCGCTGGCTTGACCACGAAGATGAGGTAATCGGCGAAAAAGATGTATCCAGGCTTGAGAAGTTCCAGAAAGCTATGAATTGTAAACCTGAAGGCCCTAGAGTTACCGCTTTTCCATATTTTATGGGCCCTTCCCTTTTCGGGTGTTTTGCGGGCAGACGCTGGATGCACGTTGCTTCTGATGGAGAAGTGATGCCCTGTGCCTACACTCCTCTCTCCTTTGGGAACATATGTGAAGAGTCTCTGGAAACTATCTGGAAGCGTATGGGTAAGCATAGTGCCTACAAAAAAGATACTCCTTATTGTATGATGCGTAACCCCGATTTTCGGAAGGAGTATATTCATACAATCCCTCAGGGTGCAAAAATTCCTTACAGACTTAAGTAACATATTTTATGCCCTTTTTTACTCTATTTTTTTTAATTGATGGTTTGGAGAAAACCTTTAATTTGGGATTTTTCTTCCTGAATCCTCCTCTTTTTCGTTGGAAATTCGCTATGGTTCCAACCTGAAAGCTTCATACTGAGGTCTGCATACCGGGTTTGTATACTATCTGAGAATAGATAATATTCTATTTTAAAAAAGCTCTTTTTCTGAAAGGCTAAATTTCTTAAAACTGAGCTCAGTAGGAAAAAATTTTCATCTGTATGTGTAAATAAATACATTTCATTTACTCATAAATAAGCTTTTTTAAGTCTTTTTTTGAAGAATAAAGAATTATTCTGTTTTTTTATTATCACTATCTTTCATGATTTTTTATGTTAATTTTTAAAAGTCTTAAAGCCTTTTTCTAAACCTTAATCCAAAATAATTATGGTTACGCTTTTCACTTTATTTTGTATTACTATATTTAGACAGTTTCTCACGACTTAATTATATTCTACTGTTTGTATTTAATTATTTTTTACTGTCTTATTTAATCTTTTGGGTTTTATCCATATATTTTGCTATTTATATTTTTTATTTTCTTAAAAAATTCTTATACCTTCCATATATAATGATTTTTCATTATATTTATCAAAGTCTTCTTTGATAAAACCGAAGCTGTTATATAGTTCTTTTACGAAGGATTTGTTAACTACCTCCATTGGAGTAGAGATTTTTAATTATTAATTTATATATTAAATTTTGAGAGACGGAGATTCACATGGCTAAAAATGAAATCTTATCCGAAATAAAAAAAGCTGAAGAGAGCGCTAAAGCAATGGTTGACGATGCCATTGACGCTAAAAACAAGCGCATCTCCGATGCTCGGGCTGAAGCCAGGGAAATCCTGAAGCAGGCCGAAATCGATGCACATAAAGCTGCACAAGACTCTTTTAAAGAAGGTGAAAAAAAGATCCTGGAGGAAAGAGATAAGATCGTCAACGATGGTGAAAAAAACGCATTAGCCATGTCCCAAAAAGCTCAAGCTAATATCGACAAATCCGTCAATTACCTTGTACAGGAGTTTGAGAGGGCGGTCCTTAATGAGTAGACCTAAAGAGATGACAAGGGCCGTTATTGTCGGGCACAAAAGCATTTTAAAAGAAACCATCGATGCATTGCATGATACGAATCTCTTCCATATTGAAGATTTTGTTGAAGACGAGTCTGGTTTTAAGATCAGCAAGCCATTTAAAAACGCAGAAGACGCCTCGAAAAAGCTTGTGAAGATCCGTTCTATCGCCAATTATTTGGGGATCGAAAGCAAAAAACCGGTAGTTCAGAAAACTGACTATGTTCTGCGCGACCTCGACTCGAAGCTGAATGAACTGGACAGGACAATTTCTGCTAAAACAGAAACAATCTCCCAGCTTGAAATTGAATTGAAAGATCTGGATTCCCAGAAAAGGGAAATCCTGCCTTATCTGTCCATCAATCTTGACTTCGATTATTATCGTGGCTACGAGAACCTCAAGGTTTTCGCTGGCACTGTTAAAGGCAGCCTGGAAGAAAGTCAGATTTCGAGCATCACCAAAGCTTATGAACTGTACTTTGACCCTCAATCAAAAGCAATTGTACTGTTTGTAGCCAAAAAGGATGCTGACAAAGTCTATGAATTACTTCAGGGTCTTGGATTCAAAGAACTTAGAGTTCCGGAAAGAGGTGGTGTCCCAAGCGAACTGTTAAGATTTATCGAACAGAAAGAAGCCGAAGTCACCAAGAGGATCGAATCCTTAAGGGCTGAGATCGACTCCTTGAAAGTCAAGTATGCCGATTTTATCCTTGCCAGCGATGAGGTCCTGAGTATCGAGAGTCAGAAAGCAGAGCTGCCTCTAAGAATAGCTACATCTGCAAACGCATTCATAATCGACGGCTGGACCCCCACCGAGGATTTTGATAAGGTTGTAAGTGTAGTTAACAGTGCCACTAACAGTAAGGCATACGTCACCAGCCTCGAAATCGAAGAAGAGGAAGAAGAGCATGCCCCTGTCGAATACGACAACTCTAAAATAGTGGCACCGATGCAGCAGATCATGGACCTGTATTCCAGGCCCAAGTATACTGAAATCGATCCATCATCAGCGATCTTCATTACTTTCCCGTTGATATATGGGATGATTCTCGGAGACATCGGATATGCGTTAATACTGGGGGCAATGGCTCTGGCTATCAGAACGGCAGTAAAGTCAGATGCAGTAAAGCCTCTTATGGATATTCTTATTTATTGTCAGATATCATCAATTATCTTTGGAGTTATTTATGGTGAGTTCCTTGGATTCTCGCTTGCAAGTATGCATACCGAGCATGGAGTAGTATCAGGCCTGATCCCAGGTTGGAATACAATTATCCTGTTCGAAAGTATCGGAGGCGAGGAATTTACTTTCCCAATTCATAGGGCTCACATGGTAATGACTATGATTGCAATAAGTGTCCTTGTAGGACTGCTTCATTTAAATCTTGGTTTCCTGTTCGGTTTTTCAAACATCGCCAGGCACCACGGAATGAAACATGCAGTTCTTGAAAAAGGCAGTTGGATCGTTATCGAGCTTGGTGCAATCGTTGCAGCTCTCGGCTATGTTGGCGGCAATTCAGTGCTCACTTATGTCGGTGCTGGTGTTCTTGTTCTCGGAATTGTGATGCTCACCATGGGTGAGGGTATCAAAGGTCCGATCGAGTTGCCATCCCTTATGGGTAATGCACTCTCATATGCCCGTATTATCGCAGTCGGTCTGTCTTCGATTTACATCGCAGGTACGGTCAATGATATTGCTTTCGGAATGATTTGGGCTGATCACTCCAAGATCGGCTTCGCAGCAGTAGCTGCAATACTCGTATTTATACTCGGACATGGTCTTAACACTGTCTTGAGTATTATCGCTCCCGGACTGCACGCACTCAGGTTGCAGTATGTAGAATTCTTCGGAAAATTCTATGAAGGCGGGGGCAGAAAATTCAACCCATTCGGATACATAAGAAAATACACGGAGGAATAAAAACATGGTAGACGCAGTAACACCAAGTCTGTTTCTGGACGCAGCAGGAATGAAAGCACTCGGCGCATCAATCGCAATCGCAGTAACTGGGCTCGCATCTGCAATAGCTGAAAAAGATATCGGTACCGCAGCAATCGGCGCAATGGCAGAAAACGAAGGATTGTTCGGTAAGGGTCTGATCCTTACTGTCATCCCAGAAACCATCGTTATCTTTGGTCTTGTCGTTGCATTGCTTATCAATTCTGCTTAAATTTAAGAGCGTACCCCGCTCTTAAATTTCTTAGAGCATTACTTTAAGCTTACTTGGACGTTTTTTCCTTACCAGGAGGGCTTGGAGTAGTTATAATGCTCTAAGTTCCCCCTTAGGTATACGTTGCACTCTAAGCAGCTTAGAGTTTTGCTCTAGGCCTTTAGAGCACTTTTTTGCTCTAAATTTATTTGGAGGTGTAAGCATGGGACTAGATATCGTTGTAAAAGACATCCAAGAGGGTGCAAGAGCTGAGGTTTCCCGCATAAAAGCCGAAGGCGATGCAAAGGCCTCCGAGATCATAACTGAAGCTAAAGAAGTACAGAAGAAGACGCTCGGAGACAGCCTTGCCAAGGCGGAAGAGGACCTCCAAAATCTGCACCAGCAGGTCATATCAAGTGCAAACCTGGAAGTTAAAAGAATTACGCTTAACAAGCGCAAGGAACTTCTAGATAAAGTTTATTCCCAGACAATTGAAGCAATCAAGTCAATGCCAGCATCCAAAAAAGAAGAACTGTTGAAATATATCATCAACAAATACGAAGCTAGCGGTGCTAGAATTTATTCTTCCAAGGCTTCAGAAGAGACCGTTAAAAAATTGACTTCACTAACATATGCAGGTAATATTGATTGCATCGGCGGCGTTGTTCTGGAAAACGATGACAGGACAGTCAGGTTAGATTTCACATACGATTCAATCCTGAAAAATGTGTATGAACGTTCATTGAAGCAGATATCTGACATTTTATACGGGTGATGTTCGATGCGGCTTTTGGAGAATCTCTGGGGGAAAAAACCCTCGCGAAAATCCGATAAAAAGAAAAAAGGCAGTTCTAACTATGCTTATGCCGTAACCCGTGTCCGCGCGATGAAGAGTAAACTGCTTCCTAAAGAGTCGTATCCCCGGCTTCTTAACATGGGGATTGATGAAATTACCCGCTTTATCCAAGAGTCTGAATACAAAAACGACGTTGACGAACTGGCGATGAAATACAGCGGTGGAGATCTGGCAGAACACGCATTGAACAGGAATCTTGCGCTCACCTATGATAAGTTGGCAAGAATCACTGCCGGAGAACTGAACTACCTGGTTGTTGCATACCTGAAAAGGTATGACATCTGGAATATAAAAACACTCCTCCGAGGTAAAATCTACAACGCATCTGTTGAAGATATCCTGGAGTCTCTGATTGCTGCCGGGGAGTTTACTTACACTTCCATGTCAGAACTTGCAGCCAAGGCCACATATCAGGAAGTCATCGAGGCATTGAAACATACCGAGTATTTCCCCCTGCTGCAGGAATTTGACGGAACTAACCTGGCACACATAGAAAACGAACTTGATAAAATATACTACTCAAGCCTGTTTGAAGCAATCGGAAAACCAAGATCTAAGGACCGCAAGCTTTTTGCCAAAGTCGTCAAGCTGGAAGTCGATGTTAAGAATTTGATTAATCTTTTCAGGCTGAAAAAAGCAGGAGTAGGGACGTCTGATGAAATCATGCCTCTCATGATTGAAGGCGGTCTTGAGCTGAAGCCCGAGAAACTGGTGTCTCTTCCATATGACGAGTTTGTCAATGAGCTTCAAAGGACTCAGTACTGGGATGCAATTTCAGGCGTTACCGGTCCGGATACGACTTCTCTAACCATTCTTGAAAGCAGGCTCATAAGATATTATCTTGAATCCTCAACCATGCTTTCGCATGTATCTCCGATCTCAGTTTTACCTATTCTGGACTATATTATCCATAAAAATAATGAGGTCACTAACCTCCGGATTATTTTCAGGGGTAAAGAGGCTGGCCTCAGTGATGATTTAATCAAAGACCAGTTGGTGGTTATCTAATGGAATTGGCAGTGATCGGAAAGAGCGATTTTGTTATGGGATTCAGGCTGGCTGGTATCAGGAATGTTTACGAAACCGCTGATATCATATCCACCGAGTCCGCGGTAAAATCTGTGCTTCAAGATAAGAGTGTCGGGATTATTGTTATGCATAATGATGACATTGGTAATCTGCCGGAACTTTTAAGGAAAAACTTGAATGAGTCTGTCCAGCCTACAGTTGTAGCTCTTGGAGGCAGCGGAGCAGGCTCGAGTTTAAGAGAAAAAATAAAACAAGCGGTAGGTGTTGATCTGTGGAAGTAAAAGGTGAAATTTATCGTGTGGCTGGGCCTGTCGTCACCGCTATCGGCTTGCAGGCAAAAATGTATGACCTGGTTAAAGTCGGTAATGAAGGTTTAATGGGTGAAGTCATCCAGATAGTAGGGCCCAAGACCATCATCCAGGTATACGAAGAGACCGCAGGCGTCATGCCAGGGGAGCCCTGTGAATCTACAGGGATGTCTCTGTCCGTGGAACTTGGTCCTGGTCTTCTTTCCAGTATTTATGATGGAGTTCAAAGGCCTCTGCACGTCCTGCTAGAGAAGATGGGCAGCTTCATCCAGAGAGGTGTCACTGCAGACGGACTTGACCACAAAAAACTCTGGGAATTCAAACCTGTTGTCAAGAAGGGAGATGTTGTAAAAGGCGGAGAAGTGATCGGAGTTGTTCAGGAAACAGTAAACATCGAACACAAGATCATGATGCCCCCGGATATCTCCGGTACAGTCTCGGAAATTAAGAGCGGAAGCTTCACTGTTATAGACACTATCTGTACCCTGACTGACGGGAAAGAACTGCAAATGATGCAGAGATGGCCTGTCAGAAGACCCAGGCCAGTGGGTAAAAAACTTACTCCCGAAAAGCCTCTGGTTACAGGACAAAGAATTCTTGACGGGCTTTTCCCTGTAGCAAAAGGGGGAACTGCTGCAATTCCCGGACCTTTCGGATCGGGAAAGACCGTTACTCAGCAGCAGCTTGCAAAGTGGAGTGACACCGAAATCGTGGTCTATATCGGTTGTGGTGAGCGCGGAAACGAAATGGCAGACGTTCTAAGTGAATTCCCTGAACTCGAAGACCCGCAGACCGGTCGCCCACTGATGGAGCGTACTGTCCTTATCGCTAACACTTCAAACATGCCTGTGGCTGCAAGAGAAGCATCCGTGTACACCGGAATCACCATTGCGGAATACTTCCGTGACATGGGATTAGACGTGTCCCTTATGGCAGACTCCACCTCCAGGTGGGCAGAAGCCATGAGAGAAATCTCCTCCCGTCTGGAAGAAATGCCTGGTGAAGAAGGTTACCCAGCATACCTGTCTGCAAGACTTGCCGAATTCTACGAGCGTTCCGGTGTTGCAGTATCCCTTTGCGGCGAAAAAGGTTCCATTACTGTTATTGGAGCAGTATCTCCACCTGGCGGTGACTTCTCAGAGCCTGTTACGCAGAATACCCTGCGTATCGTGAAAGTGTTCTGGGCTCTCGATGCCAAGCTGTCTCAGAAGCGTCACTTCCCAGCTATCAACTGGCTGAACAGTTATAGTCTGTACAAGGAAAGCCTTAATGACTGGTTTACTGAGAACGTGGCTCCTGATTACGTGGCTATGAGGGAAAGAGCAATGGGGATGCTCCAGGTAGAATCCGAACTGCAGGAAATCGTGCAGCTTGTAGGTTCCGACGCTCTGCCAGACGATCAGCAGCTTCTGCTTGAAATTACCCGTATGATCAGGGAAATTTTCCTGCAGCAGAATGCATTCCACCCAATAGATACCTACAGCCCGTTCTCTGAGCAGTACAGGATCATGCAGGCAATCATGAGATTTGGAGATGCTGCACAGGAAGCTTTGAAATCAGGTGTTCCTGTCTCGGAAATTGTCAAGATGCCATCTAAGGATGAACTTCCCAAGGTTAAGTTCGAGGAAAACTTCGATGCTTCTATGAACGCTGTACTGGCAAAGATGGATAAGGAGTTTGCAGCCCTGAGAGGTAGGTAAGTATGGTAAAAGAGTATAAGACAATCACTCAGATTGCAGGGCCTCTTGTCTTTGTTGAAAAAACAGAGCCTGTAGGCTATAAAGAAATCGTTACTATCAACCTGCCTGACGGAACCACCCGCAGAGGCGAGGTGCTGGACTCTTCAACGGACATAGTGGTTATCCAGATTTTTGAAGGTACTGGCGGTCTGAACAAGGATTGTGGTGTAGTCTTCACAGGTGAAACCCTGAAGCTTCCCGCGTCCATTGACCTTCTCGGCAGAATCCTTTCAGGTGCCGGTGACCCTCTGGACGGCGGCCCCAGAATCGTGCCAGACAAGCTGCTGGACATCAACGGGGCTGCAATGAACCCATACGCCAGGTTGCCTCCTAAGGATTTCATCCAGACAGGCATCTCCACAATCGACGGGACAAACACCCTGGTTCGTGGGCAGAAACTGCCTATCTTCTCAGCATCAGGTCTCCCTCACAACGAAATTGCCCTGCAGATCGCAAGGCAGGCTTCTGTGCCCGGATCCGAAGCAGAGTTCGCAGTGGTTTTCGCTGCAATGGGTATCACCAATGAAGAAGCCCAGTATTTCATGAGCGACTTTGAAAAGACAGGCGCTCTGGAAAGGGCAGTTGTGTTCCTCAACCTTGCAGATGACCCTGCTGTCGAGCGTCTCATCACCCCGCGTATGGCACTGACAGCAGCCGAGTACCTGGCATACGAGCACGGCATGCACGTTCTCGTCATCCTGACTGACATAACTAACTATGCAGAAGCTCTCCGTCAGATGGGTGCCGCCCGTAATGAAGTGCCTGGCCGTCGTGGGTATCCGGGTTATATGTACACTGACCTTGCAACCCTCTACGAGCGTGCCGGTATTGTCAAGGGGGCCAAGGGATCCGTTACCCAGATTCCGATTCTTTCAATGCCTGGTGACGACATTACCCACCCAATCCCTGACCTGTCGGGGTATATTACCGAAGGCCAGATCGTGGTTTCCAGGGAACTGCACAGGAAAGGTATCTATCCGCCAATCAATGTGCTGCCTTCCCTGTCGAGGCTGATGAATTCCGGTATCGGAGCAGGCAAGACAAGGGAAGACCACAAGGCTGTTTCTGACCAGATGTACGCAGGTTATGCAGAAGGGCGTGACCTGAGAGGTCTCGTGGCTATCGTCGGTAAAGAAGCTCTGTCCGAGAGAGACACAAAGCTCCTCGAGTTTGCTGACCTTTTCGAAAACGAGTTCGTCCGCCAGGGCAGAAACGAAAACAGGACTATTGCAGATACCCTGGACGTCGGCTGGAAGATTCTCGCACACCTGCCAATAAACCAGTTGGGTAGGATTGACAACAAGTACATCCAGAAATACCATCCTGCACACAGAAAGGCTCAGTGATTACCATGGCTCAAGACGTAAAACCAACTCGGTCGGAGCTAATCGAGCTCAAGAAAAAAATCAAGCTCTCTGAAAGTGGGCACAAGCTCCTTAAGATGAAAAGAGACGGTCTTATTCTTGAGTTCTTCAAGATCCTTAACGAGGCAAGGAACGTCAGAACCGAGCTGGATGCTGCTTACGAAAAAGGCGTGGAAAAAATCAATCTCGCCTGTGCTGTGAACGGAATGGTCGCAGTCAGGTCAACCGCTTTCACAGCAAAGCAATCCCCCGAAATCCAGCTTTCAGGGCATAACATCATGGGTGTTGTGGTGCCAAAGATCAGCTCTACAGGCGTCCGCAAATCCCTCTATGAAAGGGGTTACGGTATTATCGGTACAAACTCATATATCGATGAAACTGCAGAAGCCTATGAGGATCTGGTAGAAAAGATCATAACCGCCGCTGAGCTTGAAACCACAATGAAAAGGCTCCTTAATGAAATCGAGAAGACTAAGAGGCGTGTAAACGCTCTCGAGTTCAAAGTCATTCCCGAACTCATTGCAACCATGAAGTACATTCGCTTCGTCCTTGAGGAGATGGAAAGGGAGAATACTTTCCGGTTGAAGAGAATCAAAGCAAGAGCTAAATAATCAAGCTTGATCTGAGTATGGCAGCATGTGATGATCGGCCGAATATGGTTGAAAGAGCAGTACTTAAATTATGTGAACCCCAAAACCAGGCCCGCCTGCTTCAGGTGGCCTGGAGGATTTCCCTTTTAATGATGGTTTTGGGGTTCATAATTATCTTAAAAACAGTTTATCCAAACTTTATGTGACCTGAACTTCAGAATGATTCTCATTTTTAAGTCCAGGCACAGATTTTTTTGGCTGAAACTGCCTCTTTTCAATCTTTTTTGATTTTCGGTTAAGTACTTTCTGATTTTTTTCCTTCTTTCTCGTTTGATTTTAAATTAGAAAGCTATTTTAATGACCAATATCAATCCTAATTTTATATGCAAAACGAAGCAAGGCTTCTCCATGTGACCGGTACTGTGCAGGGTGTTGGTTTTCGTCCCTTCGTATACCAGCTTGCAAAAGCCCATGGGCTGTTCGGATACGTAAAAAATCTCGGAAACCATGTGGAGATTCTTATAGAGGGTAATCGGGAAAGCCTTGAGGATTTTCTTCAAGATCTACCTGAAAAAAAACCTCCTCTTGCTAAAATAACTGAGATCAAAACAAAAAACGTCTCTTTTTCTTCTTATTCCAAATTTGTTATCGTGCCCAGTGAATCCGGAGTTTTTGAAAATTCCATAATTCCCCCGGATACGTCCATTTGCGATAAATGCCGGTCAGAGATCTTTGACCCTTCCTCCAGGTATTACCACTATCCTTTTACCGTCTGCACGAACTGCGGTCCTCGTTATACAACCGTCAGAACTCTCCCCTATGACCGGGAAAATACAACAATGGCAGATTTTCCTCTCTGTCCGGAGTGTGAAGTAGAGTACACTGACCCTCTAAATCGAAGATATCATGCTCAGCCTGTCTGCTGTTCTAAATGTGGACCAGAGCTCAGCCTTTTAGACTCTGAAGGAAATATACTGGCAAAGGGCTATGACGCAATTGCTAAAGCTTCTGACCTTCTTCAGCAGGGTTCGATTCTTTCTATCAAGGGATTCGGAGGTTTCCATATTGCCTGCAATGCCCGAAAGGAGGAATCCGTAGAGGAGCTTCGAAAGAGGTTGATTCGTCCTGAACAGCCTTTTGCAGTCATGGCAAAAAACGCTGATATAGTGGAGTCCTTTGCAGAGCTTGAAGGCGCAGGCAGGGACTATCTTACATCCTATCGCCGCCCTATTACCGTGCTTCCCATGTCAAAGAAATTTAATCTGGCAGAATCTGTTTCTCCTGGTCTGCACAATATAGGGGTCATGCTTCCCTATACAGGCACGCAAAATCTGCTTTTCGATCGTATACCTGACTCCGTATATGTTATGACCTCGGCAAACCTTCCAGGAAGGCCCATGGTTGTTGATAACAAAGAAGCGCTTGAAAAACTCAGGGGAATTGTCGATTTTCACCTGCTGCATAACAGAGTTATTGCAAACAGGAATGACGATACGGTTATCAGGATTGTGGACGGAAGAGCGGCTTTTATACGGCGCTCCCGAGGTTTTGTGCCTGAACCGATAGAGTTACCTTTCGAAGTCGAAGCTTCTATAGGAGTAGGGGCTGAAATGAACTCCACCGTAACCGTGGCAAAAGGAAAGCTTGCTTATGTCTCTCAGTACATAGGAAACACTAGTCACTTAGAAACCTTCAGGTACCATTCAGAAGTTGTCCGACACCTTATCCGGCTTACAGGAATAGAGCCTCTCTACTGGGGATGCGATCTGCACCCCTCCTTTAATACAACTCGTTTTGCAATAAGCAGGGGAGGAGAAAACGCACTCAAGGTCCAGCATCATTACGCTCATATCCTGGCACTTATGGCTGATAACTCTCTTCCACTGGACTCCAGGATTCTGGGAATTTCCCTTGATGGGGTTGGGTATGGCAGTGACGGCACAGTCTGGGGAGGAGAGCTTTTCGAGTCTTCTTACTTCGGATACGAACGCATTGGACACTTACTTCCTCAACCTATGCCTGGAGGAGACCTTGCATCCAGGGTGCCTTCAAGGATGGTACTGGGTATCCTTTTCGAGAAACTCGGGAGGGCAGAACTGGAAAAGCTTCCTTTGAGTTTTCCGCAAGGAAAGCTGGAGTTTTCAGCGGTTATGAAGCAGCTTGAGAGGGGAGTAAATGTTATTCAAAGCAGCAGTACGGGCAGAGTGCTGGATGCAGCGGCAGCACTGCTTGGAATCTGCGGAATAAGAACCTATGATGGAGAACCGGCCATGAAACTCGAGTCTGCCGCAAAGAAAAGTACTCATATGGTAGATCTTCCTCTAGTTTTCAGGAAAGAAAGGCGATCAGGATTACCTGTGCTTGATACGACCGAACTTCTTCTGGGCATTTACGAACTTTCCGGAAAGTATTCTTCTGCTGATCTGGCTTTTGCGGTGGAAGAAAATCTTGCAAAAGGAATCTCGGAACTTGCCATTTCTCTTGCCGCACGAAGGGGTCTTGAAAGGATAGGTCTGAGTGGAGGGGTTGCATATAATGATCACATCACTTCACGCATCTCCGCCGCTGTTAGAGAAGCAGGCCTTGAATTTCTAGCCCATCGCCAGGTTTCCTGCGGAGATGGATGTATTTCCTTCGGGCAGGCTCTTGCGGCAGGGCTGAGAACAAATCCTGAAAAAACATCCTGAATTAATTCCATGCTATTCTTTTGAAAGCAAGATATTATTATATCCTTTAGGTATATATTTCGAACTTTTTCCGTATCCTGCACTCATTTTTTCTTTTTTTATCTAGGTTCGATTATCAATATTGTAATATACTGAAATTTGATCAGAAAAACTGAAATACAAAATTAAATAAATGATCCATGCTTAGATAAGAGTGGGAGCATAAATGGGGCCAGGTAGCATACGCATTAGAGTCGTAAAAAGCAGGGATGAAATAATCGGCATGCAAGCTGAGGAGAAGGCAGTACATCTTGCTTTTAGGCCTTCGGACAGAGATCTTTTTAGTTTGGTCAAGACCTGTCCGGGGATAGAATTAATTCAGCTTCCTGCATCTTCCTATGAAGGACTATCTAAATTTATCAAGATGTACCTCGCGTCTTCAGGCATTCATCTGGTAAAGGGAGATGTCAGCGGGCATTGGCATGACCTTAACAATTATTTTGTAATTCCTGCTTATGTACTTGAAAAGATAAAAGAATTAGAAATTCAGGGAAAAACTGAAGAAGAAATAATTGGTGAGATTATAAGTATCAGGAAAATCAGCCCTGACCTGATCCTTCACCTGCTTCACAGTTCGTTTCTGGCTTCTGGCCCGGAGAGACTACGAATGAGCAAAGTTTAAATAGAAAAAAAATCCGGTTTTGCTTCCGGCTCACCAGCGTTTCCACCATTTTCTTGAGGCTTTCTGTTCTTCTATCTGCCTTAACCCATCAGATGCAAATTTCTGCTGCCTCTTATATTTTCTGTTTTCCTCATTAAGCCTGGAAAATTCCTCTTCTTTACTTGCAAGTGTTCCTTTCAATTGTTTTATCAGTTCTTCTTTTTCTCTAAGCTGAACTGCCAGATTTTCTTCTCCTTTGTAGTCCGAGAGTTGCTTCTCAAGCTTCCTTACTTTTTCTTCACTTGCAGCAAGCATGACTTCCATAGTGTTCATCTTTCTTTCTTTTGCAGTAAGTTTTTCTTCAATTTTCCTCATCTCTCCGACTTTTGCCATTACTTCTCCGGCCAGGGTCTTAAGGTCTTTGTCCTTTATTGAGATGCTTTCGTTGAGTTTTTCTATATCTCTTTCCTTTGCCGAAAGCTTTCCTTCAAGGGCTCTTATATTTTCTACTTTTTCTTTGAGTTCTGCAGTGAGGCTGTTTCTCTCTTTTTCCTTTTCCATAAACCCGGATTCAAGCTTTTCGATTTCAACAGCCTTAACTGTAAGTTTTTCCTGGAGTGTCCTTACTTCCGAATCTTTTCCATTAATTATTGTCTCAAAAGCCTTTATTGCCTCTTCTTTTTCAGTCAGTTGAGTTTTTAGTCCTTCTATGGAATCATTTTTTTGAACGATCTGGGCTTCGAGGTCCTGCGTTGCTTTATCTATCAAAACAATTTGATCTTTAAAGCTCTTTATTGCTTCCTCTTTCTGAGCAAGCTGGTTTTCAAAGCCATTTATTGCTTCTTCTCTTTGAACAAGGCAAATCTCTAAATTTTCTACTTTTTCTTTCTTTTCAACTATTTTTTGCACAGATTCCCGGAGTTTCTCTTCTTTTTCAGAGATAAGTTCTTCAATATTCTGAAGTTTTATTTGGTTGCTTGTGAACTTCTCCTCAAGGTTTCTGGCGGTTTCCTTTGAATCTGAGAGCTGCTCTTCAAGAGTACATATTTTTTCAGTTCTGGTTTCAAGCTCTTCTTTTAGCCCGCCTGTCTCTTCCTCTCTGTCTGCAAGCTGCTTCTCAAGCTCTTTTATTTTCTCCAGATATTCTGCGAGCTGTGTTTCCAGGTTTTTCAGCTCAGTATCTTTGCTGTCGAGCTGGAGGGAAAAGGAACTTCCATCAGAGTTTTCTTTGCTTCCTTCGATGTTGGGTGCCAGAGAAACTTCTTTTTCACTTTTAAAGGACGGAAGCCCTTTTTTTTCTGAAATAAGGCAAATTTGCCCCTTTTTGTTTTCACAAATCTCAGTCCACGCAAGGATGGAAGCTATTGGTGTTATTCTCTTAAACACTGAATCTCCTATCTTGCAGTCGTAGACTTTACTGGCGATATAACCTTCCACTGTATTCAGATCGAGGTTAGAGTCTCCCAGCCTGGAATTTGTTGCATTTCCTTTCTTTGCCTGTCCGCCGTTTTCCTTTAGACAATTAATTGCTTCGGAAAATATCTTCCAGGGAAGAAATGGTTGATTTTTCAGGTTGTCAACGTAGATTCCGTCCTCTTCTAATCGGGCTTCGAAAAATTGTTTCCCATTCATAAGCGGAATCTTTGCCGGATTTCCTTTTCCATCAAATTGTTTTTTTATTCTTGTGACAACGGGTTCTTCCATGCACGGGCCTCATGACAGTCTTAGTTTCTGGAATATAATAAGTATAACATTTAATAAAAGTTGCGTGATTTCCCAGATATTTTTCTCTTATTCTTGGTATGTCAGTTAAAAGACAGGTGAATGAAAAGTCGGAATATCATGAGAGTTTTCAAAAAAGAGATACGAGCTTCTCTGAAGGGAGGGTGATTTTTTATTTTTTCTCATGAAAGTGTTCAGGGCGCGTTTCAGGGTTTTAGATACATATATATATTTTTTGTTTTATCGCTGAATAGATATCTTTATAATAAATAATATTATTAATTTCATATCACAGTAAAAGAGTAAAAAAGTCTGCAATTATGCAGGGATTTTCATTTTACTGCAAATTGTTCTGAAAAATAAGGAGTAAAGTATTTATCGTTTCAATAAATATGAACCTCTGTTAATTTTTCATAAGATTTCGTTATTCATAGAACTCCAAAGTGTCATATTCACAATCTTAAAAATGCCCTGACCTGAGAAAAATCAAATAATGTCTAATAAAATTCTGGTTTTTTGTTGATTTTGTTCTTCATGCTTTTTAGGAAGTATTTCCAAATATTTCCTCATGTTCCTTCAAAAATGATGCATCTAATACTGTTTTTTATTATTCGTATCGGAATTATCCGAAAATAAAAAAAAGAATGTAAATCCCAGTTCTTTCTAAATAATTCCGGTAATTATGGAAAAATATTTAATGAAGAATTTTTTACTATCATATGAAAAAAATAAGTAGATCGGGAGGATAAACTTTGAAAATAAGGGTTGTGAGTTCTAGAGAAGAAATCTTTACACTGAATCCAAATGAAAGAATAGTGCACCTGGCTTTCAGGCCGTCAAACAAGGATATTTTTTCATTGGTTGAAAACTGTCCGAAGATTGAGGTTATACAGCTTCCCAAATCTTACAGACGCACGGTTTCAAAATCAATAGAAATGTTCCTTGAAATGCAGCGTATCCAGCTCATCGAAGGAGATGTCTGGGGCCACAGGAAGGATATAAACGAGTACTACCGTATTCCTTCGTCAATCATTGAAGAAATAAAAGAGCTGAAAATTGAAGGTAAATCCACTGAAGCTATTGAAGAAAAGGTCTCCAGGGAAAGCAAGCTTAACCCTGAGATGGTTGCTTACATCCTGAGAAAGGACGTTACTGCCTGAGACTCTGAAACTATAGTTTCAAACTTTTTCTTTTTTATTTCTTTTTTATTTTTGCTACTCATTGACTTTAAAATTTCTTAATTTTCGTCATTTGTTAACAATTTCGACTTTTCAAATTTTATTGCTTTTTCATTTTCAATACTTTAAAATTTTTATTAATTTTTTATTTATGATACTCTTTTATTTTCTCTGGTTGTGATTTTCAATTTTTTATAAGCCTTTATGGTATATAGTAAATCAAATGTATATAGTAAATCAAATTCAATAAACTATTCTCTATAGTTTCACAGTAAAAATTTACACTTCATAAACTAAGGGAGATACATTCATAGTCCCGTACCGAAATTCCTTCTCCAATTTAAACGAAAAAGTGAACCACCTACAGCCCGGAAAAACACGGAAGAAAGGAGATACGGACACAATCTTTCAGTGTGTTCCGTCGCCACCTGAGTTTCGCTTCCCGAGTTTCTCTTCCCGAGTTTCTCTTCCCGAGTTTCTCTTCCCGAGTTTCTCTTCCCGAGTTTCTCTTCCCGAGTTTCGCTTCGGGAGCACGAGGTCTGTTTCGTTCCGCTCCGCTCCGCTCAAGCAGACTAACTCATGGCTTAGAATCGTAATACTTCTCTCAAGCAGACTAATTTATTAAGTTATAGCCTTTCCATCCCGAATTGCGCCTCAGGATCACAGAAAATCGGAGATTTTCTGGGAGTTGCGATGTAACTGCAACAGTACGCTGTCCTTTTCCTTCGCTTCGTTCGCTCAAGAGGACTAATTTAGCATGAAAGTGCTTTCAAGTACTTTCATTTATTTGTGCCTGTTATTCGAAGAATTTCATGTTCGTTTATGGGCACAGTTTTTCCGTGTTTTCCATGTTTTCCTTGGTTAAGGTATCTTGATTGGGGTTTTCCTGCCCGGTCTGTATTTCCGGGGTAATGGAACCTCGAGTGACTTAAGTGTAAGTATTTATGTTCGAAACTATAATTGGTTTTTAAAAATGTAATTAATTAGCGAGTTTGCTATAGACTCCCAAAAAAAGAAATCTCTAAATTTTGAATTTAATTTCCTTTAAAAGTTAATTTCCTTTATTACAAGAGTTAACCAATAGGTGCCTCTAGAATTTTGTCACGTTTTAAACTTTTCATCCCACATTGCTAAATCGGATAATGAATTTAGTCTGTAAGAAATTCTTCTTAAACTAATGTGCAGGCCTGGCTATATGTACTTTTCTGATGCGATTTTTACATAAAATATTTTGTATAGATTATTTTAGGTAAGTCCGGATAGTCGGTTATTTATGGGAAAGCGATTAATATAAATATGGGGGACATGAGTGACAGCATCGAAATTCTCTGCTGAGTTGACATCGATAGTAACGGACAAACTTCAAATTGCACCTGATGAACGTATTAATGTTAGAATTCTTCTGGAAGAAGATGCCATCCTTGAAAAAGTGACAGCTGAACTTGAAGTAAAAGGACTGACAATTAAATGCGTTAGCGAAGGTCCTGATGTATTGATTACGGGTAATATTATGGTAGAGAATCTTCCTGAAATTAATGGGATTGCCGAAGTTAATAGAATCGAGTATGATCGCAGCTCTTAAGCCTGATAATTTGTGTATCCAGAATTAAGCTAAGGAAAAAAAGGGTCATGGAAAAGGGATTTTGAAAATTCAAGGGCTCCTTCTCACTCTCTGGAGTTTGATGGAGCTCCGTTTTTCCGTTTTTCCGTTTTTCTGTTTTTCCAAGTTTATATAAAACTTGTTACTTATTAATTAATTTTATAATATAAATAATTTCCTAGAGTATTTTATGAAAGTTATTAACTTTTTAATTAATTTATTGGTAAGCAAGTTGCAAAAATACCATAATCTCCCCTGGATCTATCAATTGAGCTGATCCTCAAGCCCATTTTTTGTCGACCAATTTGGATTTTTAGGAACGCTTTCCTAATGGAGACTCAATTGCTTACTCAAAAAAATAAGATTCAAAGAAACGTGGTTGGCTCATGTTTCTATATTGCTAAACCATATAGTGAATTCTGTTCCTTTATTTCTTTTAAGTTCTACACAGCCATCTATCTGCTCAACAAGAATATTTACAAGCTGGAGTCCAAGGGAATCCGTATTTGGAAACTCTATTTTTTCAGGAATGCCTTTTCCGTTATCCGCTACTGTGAGTATGTAATGGAAGCCATTTTTTTCCATACAGGACGGACCCGGATAGGGAATCTCATAGTTGGCGGCAAAAATCTCAGTTTTATGAAGGCCTATGTGGATTTCTCCTTCCTTTCCAGCAGGGAAAGCATGCTTCAGAGAGTTTGAAATCAGCTCGTTTACAATAATGCCAAGAGGTATTGCAATATCCATACCAAGATGAATCTTCTCAAGGTCCAGCTTCAGGCTGACATCATTATTTCTAAGATTATATGAATCGAAAAGATCTGCAGTCAGCTTCTGAAGATAAGTTGCAAAATCAAGGGTATCCAGTTCGTTTCCTTTGTAGAGTTCTTCGTGAATCAGGGCCATTGAAGCTACACGATTTTGACTCTCCCTGAAAGATTCCAGCATCTTTACGTCACTGAATTTTTCAGCTTCGAGGCTGAGCAAAGATGAGATTACCTGCAGGTTATTCTTGATTCTATGGTGAATTTCTTTTATATGGGCTTCCTGTACTTTTTCCAGAGCTTCTTCTGCTTCTTTTCGTTTGGTTATATCTCTGTAAATGACCGATACCGCAGTCAGCTTTCCAGAGGCATCAAAAATCGGAGAAAGAGTTATTGAAACATTTATTACCGTACCGTCTTTTCTTAATCGTAAAGTCTCATATTGCTGTATCCTTTCTCCCTGTTGAACCAGTTCAGCTAATTTTTTTGTTTCTTCATTTAAATGGAGTGGCTCTAAAATGGATATGGGCTTTCCAAGAATTTCCTTCGCTGAATAACCATAAATTTGCTCTGCTCCTTTATTCCAGTTTGTAATAATACCATCAAGGGATTCAGTAATAATACCATCATTTGATGATTCCACGATATTTGCTAAGCTCTGAATCTTCTCTTCTGCTTTTTTACGCTCTGTAATATCCTGAACTGTTCCTCTTACTTGAACAGGGATATTATCCGGATCAAAAATAACTTCGCCTTGCCCATGGACTATGCGTTCCACTCCATTGTCCAATATTATCCTGTAATCAATGTCAAAGGGCTTTCCATTAAAAGCTCCTTTAACAGCATCGTTTACATATTTCCGGTCATCCGGGTGTGCATAATGATTTAAAAATATATCGTAAGTTACTTCAAATTCTTGAGGCCTAAGTCCAAAAATACGATACATTTCATCAGACCAATATAGCTTATTAGTTACAAGATCCCGATCCCAATTTCCAAGGTGAGCTATCCTTTGAGCTTCAGACAGTCTTCTCTCTTTTTCCATTAATGAATTATAAGCTTCTTCAAGCTCAGATGTACGTGCTTTAACGTTTTCTTCTAAATTGTCATGTGCTTTTTTTAGAGCTTTTTCTGCCTTTTTAAGTTCTGTGATATCACGGGCAGCAGCAAAGACACCAATGACCTTACCAGCTTCATTCTTGTAAACTGAAGCATTGTACAAAACAGGAGTTATGCATCCATTCTTATGTTGAATCTCAAGAGGATAATCCCGAACTTCACCATTTGTGAAGACCTGCTGATATCCTTTTCTGGCTTTCTCAGGCTCAGTGAAATAATCTGAGAAATCAGTTCCAATCAACTCGTTTCTGGAATGTCCGGTAGCCAGTTCTGTAGCGCCATTTACATCCGTAATCTTGCCATCAGGCCCGATTGTCACCAGAGGATCCAAACTGGCTTCAATTAAACTGCGATTGTAAATATTTGATAGCCTCAGAGCTTCTTCTGCTCTTTTGCGCTCGGTGATGTCTATGAATGCAGAAACCGATCCTCGTGGATTGCCCTGCTCGTCATGCAAGGGTCTAGCGTTTCCCAATAAGTGTCGTATCTCACCATCAGAAAACATAACATCTATCTCGTAGTTGTTTAACTCTGCGCCTGCAGCCGACATCTGTAAAGGCATATCTACAGGAGGGATCTCCACTCCGTCCTTGAATAACCTGAACATCTCGGGCCTTTCTCCTTCAGGAGCTGACTTGGACAGGTTTGTACCCATAGGAATGCGGAGCCATTCATAGGAGAACCGGTTGCCAGTTATATACAGCGCCTGGGGATCGTGCGCTATCCACACGGCAGCAGGCATGGAATCCAGTACTGCTACCAGTTCATCCGAATGAACTCGTTCACGTTTCTCGCTCTCCTGCAGTGCGTCCACCAGAGCATCGTGTTCCGCCAGCGACTGGGCCAACTTGATGTTGCTGTAGCTTAGCTGTGAGAGCATGTTGGCAAACGTCATAAAGAAGGCCATACCTGTGTCCACAGCGTCCCTGCTCAGCCGTGGAACTTTTTCAAGCGCTGCTATGTATTCGTCCTCATTGAAGCCATATCGTCTGGCCTGGGATCGGAAAAGCTCATAGTCCAGAGGCTCGTCCTCAAAAAAGAACTGGCCTGCAAAGATATCGCCGATGTGCTGGTCACCCACCATGATGGGAGTCACTATGTCCCACATATTGTTCTTGCACTTGTACATCTTAAACTCTCCCGGGGAAACGCCCGAGGATAGCTTTATGTTGCTTTCCACACAGTGCTTGCAGGCTTCGGGATGAACCCTGTGGAATCTGGTGCAGATATCCTGCCATCCGACGCCTACCAGAACATTGCCTTTGAGATCGTTTAGACCCATGGGAATGTGAACAAGCTTATAGAAATCATCCATGAGGGACTGGATCGCCTGGGCGTCAATGATATCAGCAAGTTCCAGTTTCTCTACTCTCCGTGCAGGCGAGAGACTGTTCTCCAACTTTGGTCTGATGCGCTGCTGACTCTGGCACAGGGCCTTCTCTAACTGCTTTCGCTTGGTGATATTTTGCCGGTTGGAACTTTCTACCTGCTCCCGTCTTCCTTTCTCTTTGACCAAAGCTAATTGATTATTGATGATCACGTTTATGATCTCGGCTGTGTTGCACCTGTCAAGAGAATAAGTGCATAGAGCCATTATCTGGTAGTTCCCTACGATATTATCCAGCTTTTCCTCAAAATCAACGAAATCATTCCAATTTTCTTTTTTTAGCCATGAGGTATCCTCAGTCAGCCTCAAACCGTTATAGCCACTGGTCAGAGCCTTGTTAAGTTTTTCAACCCATCTATTTATACCTCTCTCAGAATCGAAATTATTTCCTACACTCTCATTTGCATACCAGCGAGTGTAGGAAATAATTTCGATTTGCCCTTTCTCCAGATAAACATCAATATCAGGAACAGCAATTCTCAGAGCTTCTTTCGCCTCTTCCACTTCCAAAGGTTGTGACGTAACCCAGATGCAAAGTTCATTATTTTCCAGCCCTGCTTTGAAATAGGGGACAAGTATGTCCATCAAATCTTCTTTTGTTTGATAGAATTGGCAGAAATGTGTCCCCCAGGGTACATCTCCAATAACATCAATACCGGATTTTCTCAGTTTTTCTCTCATTTCACATCTTCTCCAACCACGAAGAACTCACTTTGTTTGTCTCTTCAAGCAGGACAAGTCCAATTATCTCTTTCCAGGAAGATAGGATCTACCTAGCGATTATTAATATATCGCCATGAATTTATAAAATTAATAGTATATTAATTCTTTTAAAGAATCTCTTTTTGAAATGAGAATAGAAATTCACATGTGCTGTCAGTTTTCTCTGACTACGTTTATGGTATGGTCAGAAGGTACAATTTTGTGCACATCAACTTAATGTTATTGATGTCTTAAAGAAGGTACAGGTAATTGAGGAGCGTGTAAACTATATTGAATATAGTTATCTATATAGTTATTAGGATATATGGCAAGTCTTTGTTTTACCATCGAAATAAGGTACGCTTGAAGTCAAAAACTATCTGCTTTCTACCTAATTTGACAGAAGCATACATTTTATAATATATAAATGGGCTTCATGCTTCTGTTTTCTTCATACAATTCAAAGTTCTATCTTGTGTTTTTGATTTTTGACATTTTTCATTTTTCTTAAAGGTACTATGTCAATACGATGCGTTTTTGTAAGAAAATACTGTACTAATTAGTAGAATCTGTCAAATTAGGGTTTTAAAGCTAATTTTTTTTCCTTGCTGCTTATTTACCGGAGCCCATAATAGATCCCGTGAAGGAAAGATCTTTGCGGGGAACTTTTTTGTGGGATAAATACTTCTTTATATTTAATTCAAAAACCTGGACATGATACGAAATATAGAATAGGAGAGGTAGAGCTACAAATATTACGATTATGTCGCGTAAAATTGGGTTACTTATGAAGTTTGTTTCGGCGTTCCATAGAGTCAAGAACGGTCTGTGGAATAAGTAAACACAATACGAAGATGTGGCGATATACGTAAGGATTGAGCTCAAAGAGCTTGAAAATTTATCATCGATATATTCCATTGCAAACCTATATTCAAAGATGCTGAACATTATTATGAAAATATTGAGAATCAAAGTATCGAGGGTGAATTTCAGGATAGTGTAGCTCAGACCTAATGAATTCGCCACGTTCCCTAATATCGATATGAGCATGGAAGATCCTATGATACCGCTTGGAGCGTCAATGGTTAAAGAAATCTTTGGATCTAAAAGCAGGACCATTCTCGACCCCAAAACAACTACTAGTACAAATATAACCGGAAGGGCTGCCAGCAGGATCTTGACAAAAGGAATTTCCATGAGCATTGTCCCGGATTTTTCAAACAAACTTTCTTTACATGTAAGAATACCGAAAATGAATATAGGAAAAAACATAAAAAAACGGTGATCAATAACATTGAGAGTCCTTGAGAAAAATAAAAACCCGAGAAATACAATAGAAGAGACGAACAAAAGGTGTTTTGCATCTTTTGAAAGCACAATAATGAATGGGTAAATGATATAGAAGACAATAATTAAACCGATAAAATATAATGTTAGCATTGGAGAAGCGTAAGCAGGGGCAAGGAAAATTTGTAATCCCAGCACGTGCATGAGTACATTAGAAAAACCAAATACGTTCTGTGCATTGGGGAATACAAAACTGGAATTCAGCTTTGGTGCAAATACAGAAAATACAAGTATAAAAGCTGCAAGAGCGATCCAGTAAAGAGGAAAAATTCTCAAAAGTCTCTTTTTATAAAAAGACAATATATCCTTAAATGAATTTATTGAGTGATTGTTGTAATATAATAGATATCCACTCATAAAGATAAAAAGTCCCAGACCCATATTTGCCAAGTAAGGATCAAAGGCATAAAGTCCTAGCTTACTATAAGTAGAATATAAAAAGTTGCTCAAGTGAGCTGGAATAATCATAAGTATCGCTAAAGCTCTTAAGAAGTCAAATGCAATTATTTTTTTCATAGTATCAACTCCTATATATCAGTTTTTAAGTACATGTGAATCAATCCCTGACCAGTTATTCTACTAACGTGTCAACTCATAAATTTATTATTCAACGAATGTAATTGTGCTGAAAATGAATCAATCTGGACATATATTTAAATCATTTGATTTTATTAATTCTTTCTCTATAATAATTAGTCAGATGTTGATTTTTATTGTTACGATATTATATTTATCGTTTTTCCTGATATCTGAAGAACTTCTCCTTCCCTCGATTTGTTCTTCAAAATACTTTCTTTAAAGGCTTCAAAGAGAATTCCTTTACCAGTCTCAAAAGAAAATGGGTTTCCAAAGGAAATAACAAGAGAATTCCTCTTTTCTCTCATATGCACATAAATATTTATATTTATCTGGCCGAAATCTTTTCGAATGAGACTTTTAATTTTTGTGATACTTGTCCCAACTTTCCGCAGCAAAATTTCGTATACTTATAATGTTTTTACTATCGATTTCCAATCTAACGTGAATTTATTGGACTTCTATGCAGAAGTTAAAAAAGCTATATAATGTATTATAGAGACATAGGTATCCTCTTCAAATTCAAGGGAGAATTTTCCAACCAGAAAAATATACAACAATTTTGTCGTACAGTTATGAAATTGAATGTGTCTCTTGAGTATGTTTTTCATACTTAGTTAAATTTTTAAGTTTTCAGCAAATATGTGAAATTTACTTTTACCCACACAATTTGAAGAGGATACAGGCATAGACCTGTTGTATCCTAAAATGATTTCGCATATTCAAGAATTTTCAACATTTCAATCTTTGATACAATAGCAGGCAGCTCAAAGGGTTAAAAGTTGAAGAAATTTCAATTTCATTATTCCATAGGATCGTCCATTTTTACCCGGTTGATGTTTTAAAAGACCTAAGTACTCACCGCGAAATAACTTGAGTACATTTTTACACTGTACTTAAATATTTTCATAAGCGGTTGCATCGATTTTGTTCAAAAATAAAAATGTATTACTTAAGTTATTTCGTAACAAGTCCTAAATGTCAGTCTTTTGTCATCGGTTAACGAATTTTATGCACAATTTCGAATACCATGTATAGCGATTTTCCAACATAATTCTTAGATGAATAGCATAAAAAATAACACTTTTTAACGTTTTGTATCTTAACCGGATCCAAACGAAAAGTAATTAGACTTATAGAAAGTGATTATAAGGACAGACGAATGATGTATTTTAATAATATGATTGGAGTAAATGCGAAAAAAGGAACTTGAAAGAATTATGAATGAATATGTCAATTTGTGAGGAAAATGAAAATATTTAATGTAGGCTATAAATCCTCCAATTATTACCTGATTGATGCTGGTCAATATTGTTTGGCAATTGATACAGGATGGCCTGGAACAATAAACGATTATGGCAGGCAGTTGCGTCCCACCGGAAAAAGGTTGCAGGATATAAATTATCTAATTGTTACCCGTTTCCATGTCGATCACGCAGGCCTGGTTCAAGAGCTCAAAGATAAAGGTGTTAAGTTTATTTTATTTGATGTGCAAATCCAAAATATAGCTCAAATGGAAACCATGATACAAAAGAAGATGAGTTATAAGCCGATCAATTTGGACGATAATATTGTATTACCCTACCCGAATCCAGGAAATTCCTGCAGAGTATGGGTCTATCAGGGGAAGTGATTCATACACCAGGGCATTCTGATGATAGTATTTCTGTCTTTCTTGACTCAGGAGATGCTTTTATAGGTGACCTTCAGCCGGAATATCAAATAATGGAAGATGATATCATTTCGAAAAGCAGTTGGCTTAGGCTTAAAAAACTTGGAGTAAAAAAACTTGGAGTAAAATGTGTAAATCCTGGACATGGTCACTCTTTTGAGGTGTAAAATAAATTGTTTTTGGCTTTTGACGAATATATACCATAGAAGTCAACCTTCAAGCAAATATTGCTTTACCCCTTTCCACAGGTATCCTTTCGCCAGGTCTTCTACCGGGACTGGTTCAATGCCTTCCATTCTCTTTTCGATCGCTTTGAGATCATACCCTTCCTTCAGGATGATAAATTTGAATGCTCTCGCCTTAAGAGCCTTATTGGGACATCCGTAGATACACTTCAAGCAAAGGAAACACTCCCTGCCAAACACCGGTCTGTTGTTCAACATGCTGATGTTATTTGCCGGGCATTTCTTTTCACACCAGCCACAGCCATTGCAGTTCTCGTTTACCCTGATTTTCTTCCCAAAGAATTTTGTTCCTGTTTTTTCCATTTCCCCGACCTTGGAGAAGATACGGTCTATAAACTTTGGCTCGGTTCTGTGTACAACTCCTACTAACAGATCGTCAACGATACGCTCAACCTTTGATGGCAGGATCTTAAGTAGTCTGATAGCCAATCCATCATCTGTTTTAACAACCCAGTTTGAAGGCATCACGATCATTTTTTCATAAACAACTTTGTAGTTCTTTTTTTCCAGTTTAAGTATAGAGCTTACGCGGCAGGCTGTATTTGGTGTCATTTCCCCGCCCCCGGAAACGGAGATCACGGCAGCGGGAACCGGCTTATCGTTGGAGATACTGTCAATCCACTGATACACGATCCCCGGAGCATTGAATGCATGCACGGCAAATAACAGTATCAAGAAATCCTCCTCGTCGTAGGAGGGAAGAACTCCTGCCCTAATCTCTGATCTTATGACAGACACCCCGCGCCCGAGAAGTTCGCTTTCAAGGGTATCAGCGACCCTGGCAGTACTTCCTGTCCCGGAAAAATAGGCTATTTTGACTTTATTGATTTTCCGCGGCATTTCCATGATACTCTTTCCTTGCATAAGAGGAACAGGCGATTAACCTGTTTATAGTGAACTGATTTCATAAATATAAAACCTCTTAATAAAGTATAAGGGATTTTGATGGAGAAACAAAAAAAGTACAAAATTTTGGGCGGAATTTTCAGGCGTAACTAGAGTTGTTTTGTTTATCTTGATCAGGTTTGTTGTTTTATTTGTCTTAATCAGGTTTTTCAAAAAGAGCAGGGTACTTCTCTTTTAATGGTATGAAGAGCTTTTCATCTAATTTTGCATTATAAAGTGTTTTCACTTTAGAAAGCCGGTCAAGCGATAAACCGTAAGCCTCTCCAAGGGAAGCCGCTTCAAGGTTTGCCCCTTCAAGGCTAGCTCCTTCAAGATTCGCTCCTTTAAGGTTAGCTTTTTCAAGGTTGGCTCCTTTGAGATTAGCCTTTATAAGGTTAGCCCCTTCCAGATCAGCCTCTTTAAGATCAGCTCTTTCGAGATTAGCCCCTTCAAGTCTGGTTCCTTCAAGATGAGCCCTTTCAAGGTAAGCTGCTTTAAAATTAGCCCATCTAAGGTCAGCCCATATAAAGTGAGCCTCTTCAAGGTGAGCTTCTTCAAGGTTTGCTTCAAAAAGGTCAGCCCCTTTAAGGTTAGCACCTTTAAAGTTAGCTTTGCTGAGGTTAGCTTCTATTAGGTTAACCTTTTCAAGATTAGCTCCTTGAAAATCAGCTCCTCGAAGGTCGGCTCCTTTAAGATCAGCTTCTCGAAGGTCAGTTCCTCGAAGGTCAGCCCCTTTAAGATCAACTTCTCGAAGATCTTTTCTCCCCGCAATATCCACCATATACGATTAATCGGCTTTGAATTAAAATAAACGTTGCTATGCTAGAGAGGTATCTTCGGCTGCTTCTGGATTTGGTTTTTAGAATTGTATCGGTTTACAGTTTGAGTCTATTCGTTTCTAATGGCGTCTCAAGCACTATCCGAGTTTTTCGGGAAGTACAATTACATAAAAGCCAGGGAATCAAAGGAATGTGAAGGTCGAATTCCTGATCTGCGGTACCCTTATGAAAACGAAAAAAGGTCAAGAATAGCTTCAGTCTGTTTTTAAAGTTGAATCACTGAAAAATCAACATATCAGGCTGTCTCAAAACTAAACTCAATTCTACAATTGGGGCAAAATTTTCTACTATAAGGTCATTTTGTATCTGAATTTCTGAAAAATTTCTTCTCTGAATTTAAAGCCAACATTGCTCATTATCCAATTGAAGAAATGGCTTGAGTTTTGAGACTGCCTGATATGATCACTTTTGAAGTATAATTATAAATGCCCATATCCACTGTATCACTTATTTTAATGAAAGTTCCCCTCAACGGCCGTCCTTCTCCCTAGCCTCCTCCAGCAGCCAGTACCACAATGGTACATACCTTATTTTCCTCCCATCAACAACCTCTTCATCAAAGACATCCGATGTGATAATAGTCCCCTCTTTCATCTTGAAGTTCTTCATCCCAGCCAGCAGGCCGTTCACTTCGCGTTCTTTTGTTTCCTGATTCGACAAATCTGAGCAGACCTGTATCAATCGGGAGGGTTCAAGCCCTTCTTTTGTTACAAAATCAACCTCGGACCCTTTTTGGTCCTGCCAGTAATATATTTCATTTCCGGAGCGTAAAAGCCGGATGAAGACGAGGTTCTCGTATAATCTTCCGGTATCAGAGGACAGTTTGAAGGAAACGGCATTGATCATGCCTGTGTCGATACAATACAATTTCCTGGGTTTGTTCATCTGCTGCTTCAGCGATTCATCGTAATAGCTGACGCCGAAGAGCAGGAATGCGTCCTCAAGGTACGCAATATAATTGATTATCGCATCCGTGCTGAGGGAAGAGTAACTGGCAAACAGCCTTCTGAGTGAGTTGTAGGTATGCGGTTTTGCGATGTTCGATATACAGAACAGGGCAAGGTTCTTGAGTATAAGGGGATTGCGTATGCCATGCCTTGAAATTATATCACGGTAGATGATGTCGTCAAAGTATGACTGCAGTGTCTCCCGATGTTGCACCGATGGATAGACTATGGTCTCCGGGAATCCTCCTTTTTCCAGGTATTCATTTAACCTGCGTTTGACAACTGTCCTGTCTTCCGAGTAAGGGAGTGTTTTCATATCAAAAGTGGTCGAATGATAATCCAGGAATTCCGCAAAACTAAAAGGGAACATCCTGGTGCTCAGATGCCTGCCTGTCAATAAGGTGGATATCTCCTGTGAAAGCAGAGATGCATTCGAGCCGCTTATTATCATCTTCACATTCTGTTTTCTATCGTAGATTCCCTTGACCCATCGTTCCCACGACGGGAAGTTCTGGATTTCATCAAGGAATAAATACAAACGGGCTTCTTCGGATATCTCCTGCATTTCCCTGAAAGTTTCTATCAACAACTGCAGTTCATCCCCCTTCAGAGGCTGCAAGCGGTCATCATCAAGGTTCAGGTAGAGTATATTGCTCTTCGGCACACCTCGCTCAAGCAGTTCCGATATCAGTTGATACATATAGTATGTTTTGCCGCATCTCCTCACACCCACTATGTCATTTACATGCGGAGCATCGATGTTCAGCTCGTACCTGCGCTTCTGCAATGGTGGTAATACTCTTCCCTGCCACTCGATAATGGCACTTTTCAGTTTCTCCCTTGTATCCACAAAAAAAATAATTAGGAGTTTCTTGTTTATATAATCGTCTAGTATAGTCGATAAAACTCGCTTATTTTGTCGTGTATAGGCGACAAACTTATGAGGTTACATTTTCGATACTACTTCCTTTGCATAATTTTCGAGTTGGGTATGGAAAGGATAAAGCAGGTATGTAATCTTTCTTTCAGATTAATTGTTATAAGTGATACCCAATTTTTAGATGGTCCATCTTTATCCGATTGATGTTTTAAAACACCTAAATGTCAGCAGTTCCTTTAAATTCCATTTTGACTCAGCAATTCCTGCTTCTCTTGCAGGTGTATTTTTGCACTCAACCCCTCTTTCA
>Ga0209639_1000369_pt1 | contig 66977 bp, 69 predicted proteins | sample EPASupsiteHSE605_FD_187268 | JGI IMG/M metagenome (GOLD analysis project Ga0209639, IMG submission 187268) | Bioremediated contaminated groundwater from EPA Superfund site, New Mexico - Sample HSE6-05 (SPAdes) (version 2) | ecosystem: Environmental > Aquatic > Deep subsurface > Groundwater >... | reverse complement strand
ACGAAGTCACCAAGTTTTGCCGGTTACGAGCCATTCGCTACTTTATTTGGACGGCAGGGGTTCGGTATCCAGTGGCTTATTTTGCCGGTCGTGATTTTCAGTTCTTTCTTTATCAGCAGATTCTGGTGCAGGTTTTTCTGTCCGGGACTCATCATCAATGAGATCATCTTGCGTCCCAGGAAATATATCATAGGGATCTTAGAAAAAGGGATCTATAAAAAAGCGAAATTGAAAAAGGCTCAGGGAATCAAAGGAACCGAAGGAATCGAAGCAAGATCTGCAAATGAATTGAATAATATCGAGGTCAAAGAATGAAAAGCAAATTAAGCATGGGAGATATAGTATTCATCTTATTGATTTCGGCGGTCGCCATCATGATTGTGATAAGTGAATGGCAGGCTTATCATGTTAATTATTAACATATTTTCTATTTATGGTAATGTATATATTAACTCAATTATCTAGAAATAGAGGACTGTTCCCTAATATGAAGGGTCAGTCCTCTAACTAAAAATTAATTTCCAGTTTTTCAGATATTTATGGGCACTTACTTCCTCTAAAGAGTTACTTCAAGAGCCATTCAGTTACATCTTTGTACACCTTTTCTACGGTCTCAGGTTTATCTTCGCCCGGTAGATCCTGATTCATCGACATACCCATTCCTTTTAATTGATAGCATACACATTTATAACTGGCTCTATACGAATTCAGTTCATTTTCATCATATACAAAGTTTGCTGTTGGGATAGTAGGAACGAATGAGTCTCTCTCATAGATAGGTGTAAACCCTTTAATTAACCAACGTCCATTTATTTTTTGAACACGATAAACAAGTCTGGCGTAGGAAACGACGTCCGTTTCTATACCATTAATCTTTTGACCACGGGGACCTAACATTTGAGCTTGCATTTCGGCAACAGCTTTATCTCCATTCAGCCAAACGATTATCGAATTAATTTTATGCTTTGCCCCTCTACCAGACTTTTTCGATACCTCGGCAAACTGCTTTCCGGTACCGTGGAACCATGCTGTATCAATTACCGAATCATCAGCATAGCAAGCTCCCATCTGATCAAAATGATATGTGTCCCTGCAATAACGCTCATATTCTACTAAAGCTTTAACATTGGCAGTATCGATAACGTTTGCGCCATTATTATGATAAGGGAGAATATCAAATAAGCTTGTAATTTTAGGTTTACTGGTTGTACTCAAGCTGGCTGTAGCTGCGTTGGCAATCTGGGATGGTGCTGCCATTGCCCCCATAACACCCACAGCAGCAACTGCTGCCCCTGTTTTCAGAAAACCGCGGCGATTTAATTCTTTACTAGAGTCATTTACTTTATTACTTAAATTCTCAGACATTTCATTTGCCTCCTCTAAGCCTCTATTGTTTTATTGACCCTTTCTTAATACGGATAAATCCTAAGTAGCGCGCCAGACTACGGCCAATACCACCGAAATTCCATTATTTTTTACCTCTTCTTTTTCACCTCCTCAATTCATTTGGTCAATCATATGGGTACATTTTACAAAATATCAATCCATGATTATCTTTCTTTTTTAAATATTAATATAGTTTGATTAAATATTAGTATAGATTGACCACTCTTTGATTATAGATCACTGTAAATGCATTGAACACCAACATCAAAGTTGTTAATGTTGCAAACTCAACAATATTAAAGATATTGTTGAGTTTTTAAAATACGAGTAACCTATTTGATAAAATTGTTTTCTTTTTTTTTAATCGAAAACCTATCGAATAAAAAAATAAATACTATCTCTCTACAGAAAATCCGCCAAATAACTTTTCTGTCACGGCCATAATGCAGATAAAGTATCCTCTGTCATACGCGACAAAAAGGAAACGATTTGATCAAATAGGTTACTAATTATTAAAAAAAAGCAACAATATTTAAAATATTGTTGCTTTACCAACATGAGTAACTTTCTTGTTGGTTCTCAGGGCTTTTACTGTGAATTATAATTTGTAATGAATTCAATAAATTCTAAAAAGCAACGAGTGGAGGTGAATAAATGAGTATATTCTTAATTTTTTTGGCAGGAATTCTTTTTTTAGCCGGTATCCTTTTTATCAAACCTCGTGCGAAGCAGGATAAGACTTGGAAAACCGTGATTATTTGGACCTTATATGTTATTTTCTTTGTTATCGCTTGTATGGGAGTTTCCTTTGTCTACATCAATGCCAGTGTAGGACATGTCAAGGCAACAAGTACAGCTATATTCCTGTTTGGGGGGATTTCACTGATTCTGGCTGTCGTCTTAGCCCGTGTATTAGGATTTATCGGTACAAAGAAAAAGGACGAGTCATTACAGGCTTAGAGGAGGGAAATTAATGTCCGTAAATAATAAAGAAAAACGACCACAACAAGAATTTTCAGTAAGCCGCCGCGGTTTTTTGAAAACCGGGGTAGCCGCCGCTGCGATGGGTGTCATGGGTGCGATTGCAGCGCCATCCAAGATTGCCAGCGCAGCAGCATCGTCACCTAGTTTGGACTATCAGCCCGCCAAAGGACAATGGTCAAAATTGCGTCCTGAAGCAAATTATGGCGGTGCTTCAGTCCATTACGTAGAAAATAACGATCAATGGCTGGGGACAACCAAGCTTGTTGGAAAAATTATTCAAACGGATGAGAAAGATGCTGGATTTGCTCTGGCCGTATCAGGAGAACTGGGTGACAAAGCAAAGGCTGGAATTCTTACTACACCGTTTAGATCTCCTATGGTACTACCGTTTGTAGGTGCTATTGGAGCAATTAGTGCACCTTCAATGCTCACTGGTGAGCCAAATCCAAATAAATTACAGATTCCGGATCCGGAACAAATGTCCCAGCATATTAAAGATTTCGCATATTATCTTCGAGCAGATGAAGTAGGTATTGGTAATATGCCCGATTATGCTTATTACGCAAGCAACATGGAGCCGCCCTTAGCTGCATATCTCACGCAAGCTGTTCCCAATGATCTTCCTTATGGAAAGGCACCTATCACAGATAAAATGCCTTACGTTATTTGTATGTCTGTAGAGATGCATTTGGAATCATGGTTGGCTTCAACAGGATATGACGCCATGGGTGTCACCCAATCGAATCGGTGTTACCATGCAGCTGCCAACGCGGCAATCATCATGGCAAGTTATATTCGACAGTTGGGTTATCATGCCAGAGCCCATCATTTTGGGAATTACGAGGTTCTTATACCAGCTTGTCTAATTGCTTGCGGAATGGGTGAACTTACTAGGACAGGTGATACTGCTGCGCATCCCCGTATTGGTTTCCGTCATAAATCTTCAGCAGTTACAACGGATATGCCTTTGGCACCGGATAAACCGATTGATTTTGGTCTGCTGGATTTCTGCAGAGTGTGTAAAAAGTGTGCGGATAACTGTCCTGGACAGGCGATTACTTTTGAAGAGGACCCTGCGCCGCACAAGGGTTATCTCCGCTGGAATACTGATTCTAATAAGTGTACTGTATTCCGCGCTGCTAACGATGAAGGTGTCAGCTGTGGAAGATGTGTGAAAGTATGTCCTTGGAACTCCAAAGAAGATTCTTGGTTCCATGAAGCGGGATTGTTTATTGGCAGTAAAGGAGAGAATGCTGCAAGTTTGCTTAAAGGTATTGATGATATGTTCGGTTACGGTACTGAAGAGATTGAAAAATATAAGTGGTGGCTGGAGTTTCCGGAACTTTATAAGTATGACGTTAATGCAACGCTCAAGGCCTTTTCCGCAACTGCATCTGCTATACCTCCTGCAGCTCCTGGAGTATAAAGCAGGCTAACGTATCAGGTTAATTGGAACGCAGTAATGATGCGTAATTTCTGGGGGCTCGGCTCAAAATTAATACCGTCTCTAAGTCGAATGTTGGGGTAGCCCCTAGCAAGCGTAATAGTCCGAAATGATGATGGTAATAGTCCATCTAGACTGTTACCATCATTTTATATTTTTAAGCTCAAGCTAAACGACATGGTGCAATCCTGGCACTTCCTGTGCCGTCGACAAGCTTTACTTGGCGCGGAAAGTACCATCCCATAGTTATCTTGCCTATTAAGCCATCAAATAGAGAATAAGGGGTCTGTTTAAACCCTTAATTTCATTGTTAATCCTTCGGTATAATCATTTGTATGCGTAACACAATGGGGAGCAGTAAGTTTGCCCATATAAAAAACTCTAAGAATGGCAGCAGAAAAACAAAGTATTACTGGAGGTAGATTATTCATGATCATCATTGGAGAAAAAATCAACGGTGCCATCCCTTCCGTAGCGAGAGCAATCGCTGAAAAGGATGCAGGCTTTATTCGAAACCTTGCTAAAATTCAATCTGATGCAGGAGCGGATTTCATTGATGTCTGTGCATCCACAGACGTCAGAATCGAACTCGAAACCTTAAAATGGCTGATCGACCTGGTACAGGAAGTGAGCGACACCCCGATTTGTATCGACAGCCCGCATGCTCAGACCTGCGTCGATGCGATTCAATTCTGCAAACGGCCAGGACTTATTAACTCCGTATCCGGCGAAGGTGACAAGATTGATGTCGTATTCCCGGTCATTGCCGATACCAAATGGGAATGCGTTGCGCTTCTTTGCGATGACAGCGGAATTTCCAAGACAGCAGAGAAACGTCTCGAAGTATTTGCAGACATCATGAAAAGAGCTAAAGAATTTAATATTGATCCGTCACGTCTGCACATTGATCCGCTGGTCGAAATGCTCTGCACTTCGGAAGAAGGCATCAATATGATTGTTGACGTGATCAGAGAGATTAAAAGACAGTATCCGGCAATTCACATTACCGGTGGATTCAGCAATATTTCGTTTAACTTGCCAGCTAGAAAGCTTGTCAATCAGGCCTTCTGCGTTCTGGCAATGAACGCCGGCATGGACAGCGGGATCCTTGACCCGACGAATCAAGATTTGGTCGGTATGATCTTCGCGACGGAAGCCCTCTTAGGTCAGGATGAATATTGCATGGAATACATTGGTGCCTTCAGGGAAGGACAATTTGGTCAGAAAAAATAATTGTAAACGCTGTTCAATCACAAAATTGTTGTTGATTCACAAAATTTTAAGGAGGATTATAAAAATGGCTAAAATTGAAGAAGTTAAAGCAATGGTAGAAGCAGGAAAAGCAAAACTTGTTCCTGGATTGGTACAGGAAGCGCTCAATGAAGGAAGCGCAGCAAAAGAAATTCTGCAGGCAATGGTAGATTCGATGGGCATTGTTGGGGACAAGTTCTCCACAGGCGAAATCTTCGTTCCTGAAATGCTGATGGCCGCCAAAGCGATGGCGAAAGGTGTTGATATTCTGAAACCGCTGATGGCTGGCGACACCTCAAGCTCCTTAGGTACCTGCATTATCGGAACCGTAGCAGGCGACCTGCATGACATCGGTAAAAACCTCGTTTCTATGATGATCGAAAGTGCCGGATTTACCATGGTTGACCTCGGTGTGGATGTATCGTTAGCAAAATGGCTTGAAGCAATCAAAGGAAACAACAACGTTACCTTAGTGGCTTGTTCAGGACTTCTGACCACCACCATGCCGTCCCTGAAGGAAGCTGTACAGACGATTAAAGGCAGCGGACTGAGCGGATTCAAAATCATTGTCGGTGGAGCCCCTGTCACGCAGCAATTTGCCGATGAAATCGGAGCCGATGGTTTTGCTCCTGATGCCGGCAGTGCTGCTGTGAAAGCGGTTGAATTGGTAAAGGCCTAATAAGATATTTTTAAATGATTAATCTTATAAAAATACGAGGAGGTAAATCAATATGGCCCTGACACAAAGAGAAAATTTTGAAATAATGCTTAAGGGGGGGGAACCGGAATTTTCCCCAATACTGTATGAAATGTATAAAGCATGCATGCTGGCAACCAATAATACAGATCAACCTTGGAAGGGCGGGCAGGATCCGTTTGGCATAAACTGGGTAGCCACAGCTGAGGGAGTCATACCGGAGCCAGGGAAGATATTATTTGACGATATTGCTGATTGGAAAAAATATGTAAAAATACCTGACATTGGTTCTCTTGGAATTGAAAAGATGGCACAAATGGAATTGGCTGACTATACTGACGAAAAAAGAAAAGAGCAGCCACTTGCGGTATTTAATGTATGCGGTATCTTTGAACGGATGGCTGCATTTATGGGATTTGAAAATACCTTATGTGCTTTGATTGAAGATCCGGATTCCTGTCATGAATTCTTCGAGGCAATGGCGGATTATAAAATCGCTTGTTTAAACCGATATATTGATGTTTATCATCCAGATGTTATCATCTACTTTGATGATTTTGCTACTGCCCGTGGATTATTTATGTCTCCCAAAACTTATCGCGAGGTCATTAAGCCGCACCACAAAAGAATTATTGAGGCTGTGACTTCCCGTGGTGTTATATTCAGTCAACATACCTGTGGGAAATGTGAAGATATTCTCGAAGATTATGTTGAGATGGGTGTTAGAATTTGGAATTCTGCGCAGGTTTGTAATGACTTGGATGGAATTCTGACGAAGTATCATGGTCGCTTACTTGTAGAAGGGGGATGGGATACATCCGGACCTGCCAGTTATATGGGTGCACCCGTAGAGGCGATTATTGAAGAAACTAAAAGATGTGCAGAACAATATGCTAAAAAGGGTAATTTCATTCTGTTCCCAGTAATTATGAATGAAAAGGGGAATGCCTTTATGACCGGTGACGAAAGAATCCCTGCGTTAATGAAAACTTGGCATGAATTCAATAAGTTATAATACACTCAATAGAATAAATATTGAATCATCATTTAAGTGAAAGATTGCAAAATCCCCCGGATAATTTTATTCAAAGGGATTTTGCTTATATTTGGATGGCTCTTTTCCTGATCTCATAGTCTAAAATGGGCCCCGAGTAGCAAACAAAATTTCTGCTATATAAAGGTTACTGGAGAGAGCCCAGAAGCACGATAAAACCGAAAAGGAGGGAGTTGCCATCAAAGTAATCATATTAAGCGGATTCTTGGGATCAGGTAAAACCAGTGTGTTAATGCAGCTTGTAAGATATCTCGTTGAAATTTCACATGGTAATAAGAATGAAAAAAAAGTCGTAATCATAGAAAATGAAATTGGTACGGTCGGTATCGACAACCTTCTTTTAGAAAATGCAGATTTTACCGTCAAGAATCTTTTTGCGGGCTGTGCCTGCTGCACATCCTCTGCTAAGCTTGCAGATACAGTTGATTATCTTAGTAAGGAGTATAGCCCGGAATGGATCGTCATTGAGGCAACTGGGCTTGCTTTTCCGAGCAAAATAAAAAGCACAGTGGAAACCGAGCTTGGGATGCAGGCGATGACGATTACTATTGTTGATGCTAAACGATGGTTCCGTTTGGTTGGCGCTATGGAAAACTTCGTGTCGGAGCAGCTTGAGGATACAATGTCAGTGTTGGTTAACAAGATTGATTTGGTGGATGAAACAACTGTGGAAAAAGTACGGGAGAGTATTCTGAAATATAACCGGGATGCGCGCTGTTATCCTGTATCCGCTACAAACGAGCTTTCGGCTGGATTCTGGGACGATTTATTTGAAAAGGCGGGGATCTGAAATGGTACTCGAACACCATGAACACGAAGGCCAAGCCTGTCAGTGCGGTCACCACCATGATGAACATCATGACCAGCATGAACAACATGAGAAAACAACGCTCTCCAATCAGGAAGGAATCACAGTCACCCATCATGAAGGAGCGGTCATATTCTCTGCAGAGCGTGTCATCGACAAGGAGTATTCGTGGGTAAGAGATATACTGAGCAAAAAGCTACTGTCGTTGGCCGGCTGGGTCGAAGATCAGGGAGGACTTGTGGGGCATATCAAGGCTTTTCTTACTGAAACCGGCTATTCCTGCATGCTATCCACGACAGGCGGAGATGTACAAACCAAGGAAACCCTGAAACCGAAAGTCACGGTCAATATTGCCCTGATTGTTTTTATTAAGAATGAAAGTGAATTATATTCTAAATTGGCAGAAACGTTAAAAGAATTCGCGAATTAACTTTCTGGAGACTATTACCCAAGAAAATCATAAAACATTTAAGGAGGGATGCTATATGTCAAAAAAAATAATACCAAATCCTGAAGAACCGTTTACCTTTATCAATGTATTTGAAATTCCGGTAGAAGAGGTTGACTCATTTATAGCACAGTGGCGTGAACGTTCAAAACTTATGAGTAATTCGCCTGGTTTTTTGGGCGCGGAGCTAAACCGTGCGCTTCTAACCGAAACACGCTTTCAATTAATTAATATAGCTAAATATGAAAGTTATGCTGCATTTGAAGAGGCAACAACTAATCCAAAGTTTAAAGTTGCACTTGGAAAGCAACTAGACAACCCTGCCTCCAAAATGATTCCAAATCGAGGATTTTATAGACCTGTTGCTATTGCTGATTCTCATAAATAAGGGGTAATTTTAGAAAATATTAATATGAGAGGAAAATGCACAATGAAAATTGCAGATAGAGTTGAAATGTTGGAAATAAGTGGAAATGACAGACTGATAAATCCTGTATTTCTTTGGGATGATCATAATCGCATTCTAATAGATGCAGGTTTTCCGGGGCAGGTCCAGTTTTTTTCGGACGCAATTAGGTCCGCTGGTTTTGATATTAAAGATTTGACCCATATAATCATAACTCATCAAGATATAGACCATACTGGGTCTGTGCTGGATATCTTAAAAATTGCTCCAAACGCGAAAGTACTGGCCCATGAGAAAGAAGTTCCATATCTGCAAGGGGAACTGCCACCTGTGAAAGCTGCTGCGCTAAAACAAGCTTTTGCAAACATGCCGGAGGAAAAAAGAGCATACTTTGAACGATTTGAGACTGCAATTAAGAATACCAAATTTAGAATAGATGAATCTTTAACTGATGGGCAATTGTTCCCGTTCGGAGAATTAGGAATAGAAATCATTCACACTCCAGGGCATACACTTGGACATATTTGCTTATACATTAAAGAAAGCAAATTATTGATCGCAGGTGATGCAATAATTGTTGAAGACGGGAATTTGAAGGTTCCATTTCTTACTGCAGACATCCCGACGGCTACTATGTCGCTGAAAAAGCTTCTTCCTTATGATATTGAACAAGTTGTATACTATCACGGTGGACTTCGTCGTGGGGATATAAACCAGGAAATTGGAAAAGTTACTCAGTCAAGATTTTAACACTGTTTACTAACAAAAAGTTTAATGCATGCAAACAAATTGCATAAAAACATTACACTAACCTTAATAATTGCGTAAGACAATTTATGCAAAGCTAATGAGAAAATATATAAATTGATAAGAAAGTGTATTTTGGGGGAAGGGGTATAGAAAGGTATGGAATACAATTTTCTTAATGAAGGGACAAGAACAATTCCTGACACATTCTATCCCGTTGAAAAATTGCAAAGATTTGTCCATTTAGGAATTGTGAAATCCTATGCCAAAGGGAGTGCGGTTATTTTACCAGGGGATAAGGAGTACATGCTAATCTATGTACTTTCGGGAAAAGTCCAAATCAACATGGTTACAGAGGAAGGCAGGCAAAGGTTGGTTTATTTTTGCGGTAAAAATGGAATCATGGATAGGATATTTCAGATGAATAATGATAATGCCTACGCGACTGCAATAGAAAAATGCAGAGTGTGTTTTTTTTCAAAGGAGCAGCTTCTAACGATTTTCCAAACTGACTGTGATATATATTTTGAAATTATAAAGAATGTTTTTTCCAAAACACTTTATTTTATGAAACAGACCGTCGAAATGGAATTATACAACCCTGCGGTCAGAATTGTAAGACTTCTTTATGGTCTATGCATATCTAACGGAATACCAGTAGGGGATTCATATGAAGTTCGTCTTGAATTGTCTCAGAAACGCATTTCTGAAATATCAGGAGTCCATTTTGTTACAGTATCCAAAGTATTAGGATTCTTAACAAAGCAAAAAATTATTGAGAAAAAGAAAGGCAAAGTAATGATCCATGATTTAGATAGATTAAAAGAATTAACATTTGAAAAACGTCTTTTTTAAAAGATAGTATGGAATAATACCGCATCCACAAAGCAAATGTGATGAATGGTTTTTATACGACGCGGGCCTGCTGGTTTACAGTGGGCTCGTTTTTTACGCCTGCAGAATTTGCTTATTTTATAACTAATGAAGTGTGATTTATAGAAAATTAATTAATGTTTAGTTCATACTAAAATTCCCATCAAACAAATCTTTAAAATTATATTAAAAAGGAGGTGAAATTTATGGGTACATTTTTAACTTTTCTTGCAGGCGTATTATTTTTTTCCGGAATTCTTTTCATTAAACCTCGCGCCAAAAAGGATCTAATGTGGAAAACGGTACTAAACTGGTCTTTGTATGTTATTTGGTATGCCATCACCTGGATGGGGATTTCTTTCATCTACATTAATGCATCGGTTGGGCATGTCAAAGCAACAAGCACTGCTATATTCCTGTTCTTAGGAATATCTGTGGTACTTGCTGTCGTTTTAGCACGCTTGCTGGGTTTCATCGGCATGAAAAAAACAGGAAACACAAGCACATTACAAGCTTGATAGGGAGTGAAAAAAGGTGAGCAACGAACAAAAACAGCCGATTAAGATGAGCCGGAGAAATTTTCTGAGAGCCGGCGCTGCAGCCACTGCCATAGGGGTTGCAGGCGCAATCAAAGCTCCTGCCAAGGTTGCCAGTGCGGCAAGCGATAGTTTGAAGTATACTCCTGCTGCTAAAGGACAGTGGTCCAAACTGCATCCTGTGCATGATATGGGCAGTGTCTCACATCGTTTTGTAGAACAAAACGATCAGTGGCTGGGAACTACCAAAATTGTCGGAACGATAAAGAGACAAAGTCTATATGATAGTGGATTTCATCGTTGTGCTGAGGGAAAAGTCAGTCAAAGGGGACAATTGGGACTTTACAATCTCATATCAAAAGATCCCATGGCATTAGCGATTATTATGGGTACCGGCCTACCGATGCCCCTCGTGGAAGGGCCTTCTGCTCCTAAGAAAATGGATATTCCTGATCCCGAACAAATGTCGCAGCATATCAAAGACCTGGCTTATTTTTTAAGAGCAGACGATGTGGGAATCGGCAAGATGCCATCATATGCTTACTATTCTGAAAAAGTTATATATGAACCGTTTCCGGGAAGAGAATTGCTGGAATTGCCCAGGGAAAAGGTCGTTAAGCCGATGACTGAGCCGGACATGCCATTTGTTATCGTGGTTATGATCGATCAGAATTTGGAAACAACGCTTGCTTCCACAGGTTATGATGCCATCAGTCTCTCCCAATCTTTCTTAGGATATCATGCAACTGGAATCATTTCTGTTATCATGGCTCAATATATCAGAAATCTTGGTTATAATGCCCGGGCACAATATGCTGTGGATTATAACGCAGCCATGCCTCCGGCCCTTATAGCAGCAGGATTGGGCGAACTATCACGTACAGGTGATTGTACGATTCATCCCCGGTTAGGATTCCGCCATAAAGTGGCGGCTATTACAACAGATTTACCGCTTGTCCCAGATAAGCCTATTGATTTTGGCCTTCTTGACTTTTGCCGTGTATGTAAAAAATGTGCTGACAATTGTCCTTCCGGCGCTATTTCACAAGACGATGATATGAAAGAAACAAACGGTTACATGCGTTGGGCGGCCAATATTGACAAGTGCGCTGAATTCCGGGCAAGTAATGAAGACGGTGCATCCTGCGGGAGATGCATGAAGGTCTGCCCATGGAATTCGAAGGAGGATTCCTGGTTCCATCAGGCGGGAACCTGGGTTGGAAGCCAGAGTAAAGCCTCTGCGTCGTTGCTGAAATCCATTGATGATATGTTCGGATATGGTACCGAACAGATTGATAAGTATAAGTGGTGGCTTGAGTGGCCGGAAAATTACAAACTGCCCCCTGCTGCTGTCTTAACTGCACCGTTGCCTCAACATGGTGGTTTATAAGCCAAAGAATACGAGGGAGACACTGTATTCTGTAAGGCAGGCAAAATAAAAAAGAGCCATTGACGGCGAACTAAAGTTCGCCGTCAGCTCTTTTTTTGTACCATAATATCTGGATCAATAATACCTCAAAAATTACGCCTTAAAATCGTTCCGATTAACTGGGTACGTTGAAAACTGCTTCAACGTCATACACTTATAAAGCTCCGGAAGCTCCGGAAGCTCCGGAAGCTCCGGAAGCTCCGGAAGCTCAGGGAGTTCAGTGAGTTGCAGCAGGTGCAGCGGCCTTGAGAACTGCTTGAACGTCATACTTATAAAGTTCCGGCCACTCCAGCCACCACTTGTATTTCTCAATCTCTTCCGTGCCGTAACCGAACATATCATCGATAGTTTTAAGCAACTTTGAAGCATTTTCTCCTTTGCTGCCAATAAAGATTCCCGCTTCATGGAACCAGGAATCTTCTTTGGAGTTCCAAGGACATACTTTCACACATCTTCCGCAGCTGACGCCTTCATCGTTAGCTGCGCGGAATACCGTACACTTCTTAGAATCAGTATTCCAGCGGAGATAACCCTTGTGCGGCATAGGGTCCTTCTCAAAAGTAATCGCCTGTCCAGGACAGTTATCCGCACACTTCATACACACTCTGCAGAAATCCAGTGCGCCAAAATCAATCGGTTTATCCGGTGCCAAAGGCAAATCCGTTGTAACTGCTGAAGTTTTATGACGAAAACCAATACGAGGATGCGCACAAGTATCACCTGTCCTGGTTAGTTCACCCATTCCGCAGGCAATCATACAAGCCGGTATAAGAACTTCGTAGTTCCCAAAATGATGGGCCCGGGCATTATAACCCAGCTGTCGAATATAACTAGCCATGATGATTGCTGCATTGGCAGCGGCATGGTAACACCGGTTTGATTGGGCGACACCCATGGAGTCATATCCTGTTGAAGCCAACCATGTTTCCAAATGCATCTGTACAGACATACAAATAACGTAAGGCATTTTATCTGTGATAGGTGCTTTTCCATAAGGAACACTTTGGGGAACAGCTCGCGTGAGATATGCGGCTAAGGGCGGAGCCATTTGGCTAGCGTAGTAAGCATAATCAGGCATATTACCGATTCCTACCTCGTCTACTCTAAGATAATATGCGAAATCTTTAATATGCTGAGACATCTGTTCGGGGTCAGGTATCGGCAATTTTTTAGGACTTGGCTTGCCAGTGAGCATTGCAGGTGCACTGATTGCTCCAATAGCACTTGCAAACGGTGCCACCATCGGAGACCTAAGCATTGTAGTAAGAATTCCGGCCTTTGCTTTGTCACCCAGTTCTCCTGATACAGCCAGGGCAAACCCGGCATCTTTCTCATCCGTTTGAATCACTTTTCCGAGAAGCTTGGTCGTCCCGAGCCACTCGCTATTATTTTCTACATAACGGACGGTTGCTCCGCCGTAATTGTTAACAGGACGCAATTTTGACCATTGTCCTTTGGCGGGCTGATAGTCCAAACTAGGTGACGATGCTGCTGCGTTGGCGATCTTGGCCGGAGCCGCAATCGCACCCATGACGCCCATTGCAGCGGCTGCCGCCCCGGTTTTCAGAAAACCGCGGCGGCTTACCGAAAATCCCTTTTCATTATTCTCTGAATTTAAGGACATTAGTATTCCTCCCCTAAACCTCTATTGATTCATTGACCTTTTTATTAATACGAATAAATCCTAAGAAGCGCGCCAGCACTATGGCCAATATGATCGAAATACCTCCGAACAGGAAAATTGCCGTGCTGGATGCCTTAACGTGTCCTACGCTGGCATTAATGTAAACAAACGAAATCCCCATCCAAGTGACGGCATACCAAATAACATATAAGGACCAGTTCAGTACCGTTTTCCACATTAGACCCTTTTGAGCGCGAGGTCTAATCCAAAGAATCCCCGCTAAAAATAACACACCGGCAAGAAAAATTAAGAATGTACTCATAAATCCACCTCCTTTTAGATATAAGTCTACTGATTTGTCCGGTAAAAATGTTAATTTAAATTAACATATGCTAATATTTTTCTGGTCTGTGCATATAAAAAAATCTCCCGGATTTCTCCGGGAGCACTATTCATTGACTAATCTGAATAATACTTTTGGTCTGACCTGCGACACCCTTCGCTTCAAAATTGGTTGTTGCGAAACACTAAGATTACATTTGTAAGCCTAGTTTTTTTCTAAAAAAGATGTTTCTCAAATGTTAGCTCTTTTAATCTATCTAAATCATGGATAATGATTTTGCCTTTCTTTTTCTCGATAATCTTTTGATTTTCCAAATATCCTAATACTTTGGATATCGTGACATGATGGACTCCCGAGATTTGAGAAATAGTTCTCTGAGACAATTCAAGAGGGACTTCATATGAATTTCCTACGGGTATTCCGTTGGAAATGCATAGACCGTAAATCAGTCTTACTATCCTGATCGTCGGATTGTATAATTCCATTTCAATTGTTTGCATCATATAATAAAGGCTTTTAGAAAAAGTGTTCTTTAAGATTTCAAAAAATATATCAGCATCTATTTGAAATATTACTTTGAGCTGCGCTTCCGTGAAAAAACATACGTTGCATTTTTCTATAGCAGTTATATAGGAATTATCATGTTTCATCGGAAAGAGCTTGCACACGATTCCATTTTTGCCGCAAAAATAATGCAATTTTTCCCTGCCATCCTCTGTTACCATTTTGTTTTGGACTTTTCCTGAAAGCACATAGATTAGCATCGGCTCACTATCCCCTGGTAAAACAATAGCGCTCCCTTTTGCATAGGATTTCACAATTCCTAGATGGGTAAATTTTTGCAGTCTCTCGACAGGATAAAATGTGTCAGGAATGGTTCTTGACACCTCATCAGAAAAATCGTATTTCATACCTTCTACGCCCCTTCCCGTATATACCTCTAGTAATCTACTTTATGGTCATTTAAATGATAAAGGTTTTTAAGTTTAGTTTATACTAAATTTTTAATTATACAATATCGATTTAACCTTTTTCAATTTCTTCTTAATATCTATTAATTAATGCCGAACAAAATTTGAATCCAACGATTAGAATTGTCGCAGAGGACTGACCTTTCATATTAGGGAACAGTTCTCTATTTTTAGATAATCGAGTTACTTTAATCATACAGAAATTAACAAAATGTTATATAAAATTTTAAGGAGGGGATATAAATCATAATATTTTTTATGTTATGTAGCATGCGCCAACATTATGAGTTTTTAAATTATGATAATATTCATTATAACAAGTCGGAGGCCGTAGAAACAAAAAGGACAAAGAATGAAATTTTTAGGGGAATAATAATGATGGAAAAAATTTTTAACAACAATTATATTTTACCGAATAATTTTTATCCAATAAATAAGTTAAAAAATTATCTCAATATGGGGATCGTCCGAAATTACCAAAAAGGAGATTCCGTTGTTTCACCCGGAGAGATCATCGATAGAGTTATTTATGTTATTTCAGGAAAATTAGGTATTACCTTCCTAACTGACGATGGAAAAAAAAGGATGATGTTCCATGCTGATGCTGGCACGTTTGTTGATCGATTATTTCAGTCTGATGATTGTCTCGTTGATGTTGTTTCAGAAGAAGAGAGCGTTGTATGCTATTTTTCAAAAGACCAGTTGCTTGAGATGTTTCAGCAGGATAAGGAAGTTCTCTGTGAATTTATTACGAGTTATGCATCAAAATGTGGCTATTTTATGCATGAATCTAAGGAAATGGCGCTCTATAATCCTTCGGTTCGGGTTCTGCGATTACTTTATAAGCTTTGCCTTACTAAAGGAGAGTTAGTTAACAATGTTTATGAAATTAATATTAAGTTGTCGCAAAAGGCTATTTCCGAAATGACAGGTGTCCATTATGTGACTGTCTGCAAAATATTCCAAAATCTAAGAGAAAAGAACATTTTGCGTAAAACATCCAATAAGATTATAATCTTTGACTTAAAAAGACTTAAAGATCTAATCAGCAACTGACGAACCTTTCGTCAGTTATTTTTTGGTTTAGGACAAAAAGAAGACGGGTATCTTTTCATGCAAAAAAGTTGATATTGATTGTATGAATGATAAAAAAATTTAAAAACTTATAATCCATATTATAAGAGTTAGTAAAATAATATTTGTACAATGTACTCAGTGATTCGACCAAATCATTAAAAGAGGAGGTGAAGATAATGGGTACATTCTTAATTTTTCTTGCCGGTGTGTTATTTTTAGCGGGGATTCTTTTTATTAAACCTCGCGCCAAAAGGGACTTAATGTGGAAAACAGTACTGAACTGGGCCTTATATGTTATTTGGTATGCCATCACGTGGATGGGGGTTTCCTTTGTTTACATTAACGCATCGGTCGGCCATGTTAAAGCAACAAGTACGGCTATATTCCTGTTCTTAGGGATATCTGTGGTGCTTGCTGTCGTTCAGGCACGGTTGCTAGGTTTTATCGGCGTGAAAAAAGCGGGAAACGCAAGTTCACAACAAGCTTGATTGGGAGGGAAGAAATTGAGTAACGAACAAGAACAGCAGTTAAAGATAAACCGGAGAAATTTCCTAAAAGCCGGTGCTGCAGCTACTGCTATGGGAGTTGTTGGGGCGCTGACAGCGCCTGCCAAGGTTGCCAGTGCGGCGGGCGAGACGTTTAGGTATACTGCGGCACCCAAAGGCCAATGGTCCAAATTACATCCTGTTCATGATATGGGCAGCGTCTCACTCCGTTTTGTAGAACAAAACGACAAGTGGCTGGGAACTACGAAAATTGTCGGACCGATAAAGAAAACCAGCCAATACGACAGCGGGTTTGATCGTTGTGCTGAGGGATTAGTCAGTCAAAGAGCACAATTGGGGCTCTACAATCTCATACCCAAAGACCCCATGTCCCTGGCGATAGTTATGGGAACCTCCCTGCCGAAGCCCCTCGTGGAAGGTCCTGTTGCTCCTGTGAAAACGGAAATTCCTGATCCGGAACAAATGTCAATGCATATCAAAGACCTGGCTTATTTTTTAAGAGCCGATGATGTGGGAATCGGCAAGATGCCATCGTATGCTTACTGGTTTGAAAAAACGATATATGAACCGTTTGGCACAAGAGAGTTGCTTGAATTACCCAGGGAACAGTGCGTTAAGCCGATAACTGAACCGGAAATGCCATATGTTATTGTGGTCATGGTCGATCAGAATCTGAAAACAACGCTCGCTTCCACAGGTTATGACGCCATCAGCCAATCTCAATCTTTCCTGGGGTATCACTCAACTGGAGTCATTTCTGTGATCATCGCGCAATATATCAGAAATCTTGGTTATAACGCCCGGGCGCAATACGCTGTTGATTATACCGCAAATATGCCTCCAGCTATTATAGCGGCAGGATTGGGCGAACTGTGTCGCACAGGTGATTGTGCCATTCATCCCCGGTTGGGATTCCGTAATAAGGTGGCTGGTATTACAACAGATTTGCCGCTTGTGCCGGATAAACCCATTGATTTTGGCCTTCTTGACTTCTGCCGTATCTGTAAAAAATGTGCTGAAAATTGTCCTAACGGTGCTATTTCACTCGATGATGATATGAAAGAAGTGAACGGTTACCTGCGTTGGAAAAACGATGCAGACAAGTGTGCCGAATTCCGGGTAAGTAATGAAGAAGGTGTCTGCTGTGGAAGATGCATGAAGGTCTGCCCGTGGAATTCGAAGGAAGATTCCTGGTTCCACCAGGCGGGAACTTGGTTCGGAAGCCAGAATAAAACTTCTTCGTCGATGCTGAAAGCCATTGATGATATGTTTGGATATGGCACCGAACAGATCGAGAAATATAAGTGGTGGCTTGAGTGGCCGGAAAAATACAAACTGCCTCCAGTAAGTGTTCTAACCGCACCATTGCCGACTAGTCCACACTAATAGACTAAACATGAGAGAGCTGTTGAAGATGAACGTAAAAGTTAGGTGTCAACAGCTCTTTTATACAATCATTTACGCCCCGGCGCATACGCTTAGATATACTTAATATTGATGCATAAATATTGATATCTTAGGGTGAGCTGTCAAAGTAAATGCAACCTTTACTAGAGTAAATAGTAGGGAGTTGCATTTACTATGACAGCTCACTTTCCCATACAACTATCAATTTTTGCAAAAAAGTTAATTTGGATGTACAAATGATAAAAAAAATTATCGTATGCTAATAGTGCAAATTTCAATCACCATAAAATAAGGCAATTATTACTGAGAAATGCCTGTAGTGGTAACCCAAATTAATAAGGAAAGGAGAGGAGATAAAATGCAAGAGAATTTTGAAAAATGGATGGGAGGAATTCCAGATACTTTTTATGCAGTAAGTAAATTGGAGAAATATGTACATTATGGTACTGCAAAATTTTATTCCAAAGGAAGTTATATTGGCTTCTCGGGAGAAGGAAGGAGCGAATTATTTTATGTACTTTATGGCAAGGTGCAATTAAATTACCTTTTTGATGATGGAAGGGAAAGAATGGTCTATTTTGGCGGGAAGCATAGTGTATTTGGTCATCTGTACCATTATGCTTACAAATCTACTTTTGAGGGTTGTTTGCTGGCGTTAGAAGATAGCAAGGTATGTCATTTTTCTGAAGAACAGATTGAACATATTTTTCAGTTGGACAGAGATATTATCTTGGACTTATTAAAAAATAGCAATGCTAAAGCTTCTTATTTTATGAAGCAGACTGTTGAAATGGATTATTTTAATTCGGCGATTAGGGTCGTAAGGTTACTTCATGATCTTTGTATTTCTATGGGAATATCGATGGACAACCATATTGAAGTTAGCATAAAGTTACCACTAAAAGATATTTCTGAGATAACAGGGGCCCATTATGTCACAGTTTCAAGGGTATTTACCCTTCTCAAAAAACAGAACATTTTAGTAAAAAAAAATGGAAAGATGATTATTTATAATCTTGAAAAACTGAAAGAGTTAACGCAGAGAACACAAATATTTAAAAATTGACAGCATTTATTAATGCGAGAATATAAAAAAATTTAAAAATTTATATGGAAGACAGTTCTTAACTGGGGCTTGTATGTAATTTGGTATGGTATTACTTGGATGGGAATTATCCTTTATTTACATTAACGCATCGGTCGGGCACGTTAAGGCATGCCCGAAAATTACTTTATGCAAACAAATTGTACTTTTTTAGAATATGGTGGATCAAAATATGATAGAATTTTAATATGATGTGGATTCGGTAAAAATTTTGGTGAAGGGGGAAACGTGGATGGAAGAAAACGAAAAATGTGGAGGGGCTATTCCGGATACTTTTTTTGAAGTTGAAAGGCTGCAGGAATTTGTTAATTTGGGGACTGTAAAGACTTTTGCTAAAGGCAGTGCTGTCATGTGGCCGGGAGACAAATGTTCTTCACTCATCTATGTGGTCTCTGGAAGGCTGAGAGTGAATAAGTTACTCGATGACGGCAGGGAAAGACTGGTTTATTTTACCAGTAAACATGGTCTAGTGGGCAAGTTATACGAGACTTGCAATGATAGTTATGCGATTGCGCTTGAAGACAGTAAGGTCTGTTTTTTCTCAAAAGAACAGCTTAAACAAATTTTCAGCATGAATGATGAAATCCCCTTCGACATCATAAGAAACTACCTATCAAAAACTTCTTATTACATGAAGCAAGCTGCAGAGATAGACTTTTTCAATCCAGCAGTCAGGATCGTCAGGTTGTTTTACGAACTATATATTGCCAATGGCGTTAAAGTCGGCGATTATCATGAAGTTAACATTCAATTGTCTTTAGAAAATATTTCTGAAATAACCGGGACGCATTATGTCACCGCTTCCAAAGTAATAGGCTGGCTAAGAAAAAATAAAGTTATGGAAAAAAAGAGGAAAAAGATTATCATTTATGATGCAGAAAAATTGAAAATGATGACTCAGGGGACACATGTTTTTTAATCGTCTAAATCCTTTGCAATTATTTTGCAGTTATTTGATTCCAAATTTGATTCTAACAGAAAATCACAGGTGACATCTATTAATAACTCGTCATAAAACTCCTGTTCCGATGGGAAAATGTGATTAAAAGTTTCTTCGTTTTCTTTCATCCGGCTTAAAAACTGCATCTTTTTCTCAATTACGAATTGCTCAGAAAGCATGATGCTTTCTTCTTTTGCCACCGCATCAAGAACCAATTTATCAAGGATGGTTGTCTCAGCTTCGGACCTGCAGTTCTCATAAAAAGATGAATCAATATTTTGAAGTGATAATAATTCAGAATAACTATTTTGTTGGAGAAGGTTTTGTTGCACAATTGACTCATAGACCTTATCAAATTCATCAGGATCCAATTTATACGTTGAATGTGCAATGATTGCATAAAAAATAGCTTTAAGATTGTTTTCACGCGTAACTTGTAAAGCGTTGGAGGAGATTACTTGACGCAATTTTGATTTTAATTCATCCATACCTGATACTGCTGTATCAATTTCTTTGGCAATCGCATCATTAAGATCCACTTTGTAGGGTATTACCTCAAGAATACTGGCTTCAAAGTGAACAAGTTTTCCGCGAACACGTTCAATCGGATTGTTTTGGGCAATCATAATGTCCATTTTAAAGCACTCGCCCTCTTTTTTTTCGAGGGCATTTTTAAATTGTTCTTGGAGCTTCGGGTCACCGAGGGTATATTTAAAATCTGCCATACATAATTCTGGGACAATTTGATCCTCATTATGTGCATTGACTGAGACAATGATTTCGTCACCTATTGAAATAGGTTTATTTTTTTTTGCCCATCGGTAGGACATGTTAGAAATTGCTTCAGTTACAGCAGTGTCCAGATCAGCCTCTGAAAAAATAGGTTGAGGTCTAATATTTAAACCTTTATATTGCCCCAATTGAAATTGATGCATTTTTAGAACCATCCTTTTTGTACGCGTTATCATACCTATTGTAACAAACGGGATCCCTCATATTTTTAGCAGGAATTAAAATCCGGGTATCTATATGAACGGATGTTGTAATCTAGCAGAAAGACTTCACGAAGAATGAAAATAATGAAACTTAGCACTAGCTAAAGTTTTTGGGTATTCAGTTTGGTACTTTTAATTTAGTGGTAGTGAATGTACGTACAAAAAACTACAAAATATTATGGAGGTGGGTCTTTTGGGCGTATTCTTAGTTTTTATTGGCGGAATTGCTTTCTTAGCCGGTATTTTAGCGCTAAAACCATTTATGAAACGTGAAAATAAAATAATGACTGTCCTCAACTGGTCTCTCTATTTCATTTGGTATTTAATTACATGTACAGGTATCTCATTTGTTTTTCTGAATAGCCGTGTTGGTCACGTCAAAGCTACAAGTACGGGAATATTTTTATTCTTTGGTCTGTCCATTATCTTTGCGGTTATTCTGGCAAGACTCCTGGGTTTCCTCGGGAAAAATGGATTAAGCCTAATGAAACAAATGAAGGAGGCAAAATAGTCATGTCAAAAAATTCTAGTGATGATAGAAACGAGCAGCAGGGCCTTCAGATGAACCGTCGTAAGTTTCTGAAGGCTGGTGCAGCGGCGGCAGTTACCATGGGACTTATGGGTACGGTTGGTACGATGCCTGCTGTTGCTGCTGAGGCTGCTGTAGGTTCAAGCGTTACAGTAAATGGCGCGAGATCTAAGCTGAAGCCGACTGGACACTATGGCTCTGCTTCCGTCAAATTTGCTGCATTTAACAATGAATGGCTCGGCACGACAAAGCTCGTTGGCGAGGTCAAAAATATCAGCGAAGCAGAGACAGGTTTCTCACGGGCTGGTCGTGGCTTATACGGAAAAGAGCCTCAAATTGGCAGGGGGTACTTTATCAGAAAAGACCCTGCCGGAGCAGCCGAACACGATACTTTAATGATCCTGGCAACAGAACCAGCAGTCCAAGGCAAAGTGTCTCCAGTCAAACTGGATATTCCCGATCCAGAACAAATGTCCCAGAACATCAAAGACTTTGCGTACTTCCTGCGAGCCGACGAGGTAGGAATCGGCAAAATGCCGGATTTTGCTTGGTATTCCCATAAGGTCACGGATCAGCATGCTTTAGCGGCGAACGATCTTGAGAAAGCGCTTACTCCGATAACAGATAGATTACCATACGTTATTATGGTTATGGTCGACCAAAATTTAGAGACAATGTTAGCCTCTACAGGGTACGACCAAATCAGCGGCGCCCAATCCTTTTTAGGGTACCATGCGACCGGTGTTATTGCTGTCATTTTAGCAAATTATATTCGTAATCTTGGTTATAATGCCAGAGCGCATCATGCCAGAAACTATAAGGCTGTCATGACACCGTGTCTTATTTCCGCAGGACTGGGTGAATTATCCAGAACAGGCGACTGTTCCATTCATCCACGCTTAGGGTTCCGCCACAAAGTAGGTGCAGTAACAACGGATTTGCCGTTGGCCCCGGACCAGCCGATTGATTTTGGTCTTCAGGATTTCTGCCGTGTTTGCAAAAAATGTGCGGACAATTGCCCCTCAGGTGCCATCACCCAGGATACGGAACCGATTGAGTATAACGGCTATCTGCGCTGGAACAGTAACATGGAAAAATGTACGATATTCCGGACGACAAATAAAGAAGGCTCTTCCTGTGGACGGTGCATGAAGGTATGCCCGTGGAATACAAAAGAGGAGTCTTGGTTCCATGCTGCCGGAGTATGGATCGGCAGCCATGGGCAAGCCTCATCCAAACTGCTTAAAGGCATGGATGATATGTTCGGCTATGGTACTGAACAAATTGATAAGTACAAATGGTGGCTGGAGTGGCCGGAAATGTGGGCTACACCTGAAAAGATGCCAGGCCTCCTAAAATACTAATCATCTAATAATATTCAATAAATAATTTACTGCGATATGTACAAACCAAATTAAGGAGTGTTGTTAACTACATTTAGTAGTTAGCAACACTCCTTTTCTTTAAATCAAAACAACCTTAACAAACCTTCATACATAAAGTTGTCGTGAATTAAATCATACAAAGAAGTTTTATTGTACAATATTTGTGCTATCTTTTCACTGTTAAAGACAATTAAGTTATCAATCCAATATTCTAGATAGATGAATTCTAGCATAGATGATCAAAAATAATTTTAATGCATGTAAACAAATTAAAAATTTTTAGAGAATGTGAGGGATGAATCATGGGAAGAATTTAATATTGATCTGGTAAAAAAGTTGATAAAGGGGGAAAAGAAGGGCATGGAAAACTTCGGAAAGTGTGGAGCAATTGTACCCGATACCTTTTATCCAGTTCCAAAATTACAGGACTATGTCCACTTAGGAACGGTAAAATCTTTTGCCAAAGGCAGTACAGTGGTTTTTCCAGGAGAAGAACCACATGCAATCATTTATGTATTAAGCGGTAAGCTAAGAGTTGATTTGGTTTTTGATGATGACCGGGAAAGATTAATATATTTTGCCGGCATGCATACTTTTGTTGGTAGGTTATTTGAAACGTATCATAATCTTCACATTATTGCGATGGAAGACAGCAGGGTCTGCTTATTAAATGAAGAGCAGCTTGCAAAAATTTTTCGTGAGGATGAACAAATTATTTTTGATGTGATAAGGAACTATCTCTCTAAAACATCTTATTATATGAGGCAAGTGGCCGAGATGGATTATTTTAACCCGGCAGTCCGAGTCATACGGTTGTTGTATGAACTATGTAACTCTAAAGGTACAGCAGGGGCTAATTCTTGTGAAGTAGATAATAACTTGTCTCTGACGAGTATTTCAGAAATTACCGGGGCCCACTATGTAACCGTTTCTAAAGCATTAGGTTATTTAAAAAGACATCATATTCTGGAAAAAAAGAGGGAGAAAATATTTGTTTATGATATGGAAAAACTTAAAATGCTGACACATGAAACGCATATTTTTACTGGTCATGAAAGCAATCCAGTTTCATGATAACGATGATGATAAATTTAAAAAAATATCCTAAAAAGGATATAGATTTAATCCGCGACATAAATTGAACGATACAGATTTAATACAATGTACCTGTAACGATTTAATTTCCACTTGGAAAAAGGGGAGGTGAAAAAGCTATGGGTACATTTTTGGTCTTTTTAGCGGGTCTGTTATTTCTTGCCGGTATTCTTTTTATTAAACCTCGCGCCAAAAAGGAGCTGAGGTGGAAAACGATCCTTAACTGGAGCCTGTATGTTGTATGGTATGGGATAACTTGGATCGGGATTTCCTTTATCTTCATCAATGCCTCAGTCGGGCATGTCAAAGCAACAAGCACGGCAATATTCTTATTCCTGGGAATATCAGTAGTGCTTGCAGTTGTCCTGGCCCGTTTACTCGGTTTCATTGGTGCTAAGAAAAAGGAAACTACATTACAAGCTTAACACAGGGGGGTGATAAAAAATGGAGAATAACGGTCAGAAAAAAGAGTTACAAATCAACCGCAGAAATTTTCTAAAAGCAGGGGCTGCTGCAGCAGTATCGATGGGAATTATGGGCACAATAGGTACGAAAACTGCTGTTGCTGCTGAGGCTGCTGTTGGATCAAGCGCTGCCAGAAATGGAGCACAATCTAAATTAAAACCCAGTGGACAATATGGAGCAGCAAAAGTCAAATTAGCTCCATATAACGATCAATGGCTTGGAACCTCGAAGATCGTTGGTGAAATCAAAAATATAAGCGAAGCGGAAGCAGGATTTTCACAGGCTGGCCGCGGCTTATACGGCCCTGAAGCCCAACGAGGCAGGATGTATTTTGTTAGAAAGGCTCCGGAAGGAGCTGCTGAGAATGATACTTTAGTGATTTTGGCTACAGAGGCTGCAGTGCAAGGCAAAGTATCTCCTGTTAAACTGAGCATTCCTGATCCGGAACAAATGTCTCAAAACATCAAAGACTTTGCCTATTACCTGCGGGCCGATGAAGTTGGAATTGGCCGTATGCCGGAGTATGCTTGGTATTCGGATAAGATTACAAATCCGAAAGCGTTGGCAATGAATGATGTTGCCAATGCAGTTACGCCAGTAACGGACAGACTTCCTTACGTCATTGTCGTTGCGATTGACCAACATCTGGAGACGATGCTAGCGTCTACAGGGTATGATTCAATCAGTATTGCGCAATCGTTTAGGGGTTACCATGCTACCGGTGTCGTTGCTGTCACGCTTGCTAACTACATTCGTAGCCTTGGCTACAATGCCCGGGCTCATCACGCCCGCAATTATAAAGCAGTTATGACTCCTTGCGTCATTGCCGCCGGTCTTGGCGAATTCTCCAGAACGGGCGACTGCGCTATTCATCCACGATTAGGGTTCCGTCATAAAGTTGCTGCTGTTACGACGGATTTGCCGCTGCTTCCCGACCAACCCATTGATTTTGGCTTACAAGATTTTTGCAAGGTATGTAAAAAATGTGCGGACAATTGTCCGGCCGGCGCCATTACCCAGGATGCGGATCCTATTGAGTATAATGGTTATCTGCGCTGGAACAGTGACTTTAAAAAATGCACCATATTCCGTACAACGAATCAAGAAGGCGCTTCTTGTGGCCGTTGTATGAAGGTTTGCCCCTGGAATACAAAAGAGGGGTCTTGGTTCCATGATGCCGGGGTATGGATCGGCAGTTCTGGAGAAACTTTATCTACGTTGCTCAAGTCCATGGATGATATGTTCGGGTACGGTACTGAGCAAGTTGAAAAGTACAAGTGGTGGCTGGAGTGGCCGGAACTTTGGCCTACCCCTGAAGTACTGCCAGGCCTTCAAAAATACTAATCTATGGCCTATGGCATTTTGACGCATCAATGATGGTCAATAAAAAATAAACATTAATAAAGAGCATGTTAACTATGGAGTATTGCTAAACTACTAATTTAAGTAGCTTAGGATACTCCTTTTATTATGATTACGTTAGTTTTATCAGTTGTCCCATTACTCTGTATTTTAACAGGGATACAGTTTTAAAACTTTAATATATGCAAATAAAATTGAAATTTTTTATAAATATTGGGCAATATTGAGGTGTGTATTGATTTTTAAACCGTAAAAAATGTTATCACGGTTTAAACAATTGATCCTTCTTACTATTGTATAGTAAACACATAAGATTAGTTTGAACATTTTCAATTTTACTCATATATTTGTTGACCTTTGAATTAATATTAAATGCAACACTTCTAGAAACCTTTTATATCAGTGCATGATACTACCGGTTCAATAAGTTGAAAGATGTTTAAAATGACGTGCGGATGTGGTATTATTTTTTGAGCCATAGATGAAACCTCCGTATGTGATTTGATTAGACACCAAGATCGTACTCGGTTTCATGTTATGGTTTTATTGTTTTATGTGTTGTATTTGATTCTAAATCAATCATAAATTTGTCAACGGATCAGGATATAAATAAATTCAATAGTTGTAATAAAATAATTAAGAAAGGAGAAATGGAAACATGAAGTCAGATCTGAATCAAAGAATACCAGATACGTAATGATAATTAGAGAAATATTTATTATTTTTTATGGAATTGTTATCATTTTAGCTATTAAACAAAAACAATTTGTTAATTGCCACAAGAACTTATACATTTATTATGATTCTGACCTCTTTTTGGAAAGTGAAAATATTTAATCAATCCTAAAAATGGGGTGTAAAAATGAATCCTTCAACGACACGCAAGAAAATGCAAGGGAAAAATGGCGGGAGCAGTATTGAAGAAATCAAATTTGAAATGATTATTCCCGATTCTTTGTATCCCGTCGAAAGATTATACGCGTACATTGAATTGGGGACCAGAAAAACTTTTAAAAAAGGCAGTGCCGTCCTTATACCGGGAGAAGAACCCAAGGCTCTCATTTATATTCTATCGGGTAGAATAAGAGTTAATTTGGTAGTTGATGATGGAAGGGAAAGGTTTATTTATACTGCCGGTAAATACAATATGATGGGCAGATTATTTGAAGCTTATAATCAGTATTATATTGTTGCGCTCGAGAAAACAGAGATTTGTTATTTTACAAAACAGCAGTTGGAACTAATTTTTCAAAAAGATCAGGAAGTTTTTTTTGATATTATAAAAAACTATCATGCTAAAATTTCTTATTACATGCGGCAAATGGCTGAAATGGATTTATATAATCCCACGATCAGGGTGGTAAGGTTATTATATAAGCTGTGTATGACGAAAGGTGTTGCCGTAGGAGATTCATTTGAAATACAAATCGACCTTTCTCTGAAAAGGATCTCAGAAATCACAGGTGCACATTATGTTACAGTCTCGAAGGTATTGGGCGGGCTGAAAAAAAAGAATATCATCGAAAAGAATAAGAATACAATCATCATTCATGATCTGAAAGGATTAAAACGCCTGACGCAGGAAACGCACATTTTTAGTAATCAAGGCAGAAGCTTGGATAACGATTTGTTCTCTTTGTAAAAAATAATAGAAATGTTAAAGTCGTGATAAAACTTTGAGCTTGAAATTTTAAATATAATGTATCCATAAAGGTTATTTTTACCGGCAAGGAGGTGAGAAAGTTATGGGTACATTTTTAATTTTTCTGGCGGGCATTTTATTTTTAGCCGGCGGACTCTTTTTAAAAACCCGTGCCAAACATGAACAGAATTGGAGAACAATTTTAAACTGGACTTTATACGTTGTGTGGTATGCAATAACCTGGATTGGAATTTCTTTTATCTACATCAATGCCTCGGTCGGACATGTTAAGGCAACGAGTACAGCAATCTTCTTGTTTGGAGGAATCTCTGTTGTATTGGCTGTTGTTCTGGCCCGTCTATTAGGTTATATCGGTATCAAAAAGAAGAGCAATCAAACGATGCAGGCTTAATGGTAAAAATTCAGTAAAGAAGGTGTAAAGATTCAAGATGGAAGATAAAAAGATAAACTTTAGTCGACGTGGATTCCTTAAAGCTGGCGTGGCGGCGGCAGCGGCAGGAGTGATGGGGGCAATCAATCCGAATGTCCTGAAAGCTGAAAATGCTTCGTTGGTTTCGTTGGATTATGCATCACCCGCGAGCGGGAACTGGTCCAAACTCGTGCCTAAAATGAATTACGGTGGAGCTTCCGTGCGTTATGCGGAGCATAACGACCAATGGTTGGGCACATCACAGATTGTAGGCGAAGTACAAAATATAAGTGAGTACGATAATGGTTTTACCATGGCGATCCGCGGAGAACTGGGCGAAATACCGCGTTGGAACTATGTGACCCAGGGCAAACGCGATCCAATGGCTTCCGGCTTGGGTTTTGCCATAAGTTTTTTAAGTACAGACAAAGCCGTGGAAGGTCCTGCCCCGCCGAGGGCGGAAAAACTGCCTGTACCTGATCCTGAAATCATGTCCAAGCATATCAAAGACACATGTTATTACTTGCGGGCTGACGAAGTTGGTATCGGCAAAATGCCGGCTTATGCATATTATTCTCATAGAATCTCGCCGACACATGGGGACTATGCTACCGGCAAAATTGATCCCAATCTTCTCATGGAGGAAATACCTGTTACGGAGCGGCTGCCGTATGTTATCTGTGTCGCTGTGGAGCAGCATCTTGAGACGTGGTTGGCCTCCACCGGTTATGACGGCATCGCCAAAAGCCAATCCTACCGTGCCTATCACGCAACAGCCAACATTACCGTTATGCTGGCGCAGTATATTCGTTCGCTTGGTTACCGGGCCCGTGCTCATCACTTTGCCAATTATGCTTCAGTGATGGGACCGATCCTGATTGCGTGCGGTATGGGAGAACTGACACGCACCGGTGACTGCGTTGCTCATCCGCGTATGGGTTTCCGCAATAAGGTTGCGGCTGTTACTACGGATCTCCCGCTTGTCCCGGATAAACCAATCGATTTTGGAATGCTTGATTTTTGCCGGGTTTGTAGGAAATGCTCAGAGAATTGTCCGGGTGAAGCAATTTCGTTTGATGAAGAACCCGTAAAATACAACGGCTACCTGCGCTGGAACAGCGATTTTAGGAAATGTGCGGCTTTCCGTACAGGCAATCAGGAGGGATTCAGTTGCGGACGCTGCGTCAAGGTTTGTCCTTGGAGCTCTAAAGAAGATTCCTGGTTCCATGAGGCCGGTGTCTGGATCGGAAGCAAAGGAAAACAATCAGCATCTCTTCTCAAACAGATCGACGATATGTTTGGATACGGCACTGAAGAAATCACGAAATACAAATGGTGGCTGGAGTGGCCTGAACTATTTCCTATGCCGGCCGGATATCCACCGGTAAAAAAATGATTTGTTTTTAATCATTATGAAATAGTATTCGCTAAGATACGGTGTGCCTTTAGGTACGCCGTATTTTATTTACAACGCAAAAAGCGCCTATACATACTAAGCGTAAAATAAATTCACGAAATTGCAATTTTCGATAGATTAGGGTAGGGGATTAAAGAAAAAGAACCCAAGCAGCAATTTTTTGGTAAACCGCCACAGTTTTCTGAGAACCGGGGCAGCAGTTGCTGCTATGGGTGTTATGGGTACAATTGCAACGCCATCAAAAATGGCCAATTGCAATTATTGAATATTATAATACGATTAATTCAATAAAAGATTAGCAGAAATTAATTAATGAAAATATTTATTTAACTTAGAAAATGCACATTTACTCGTGTCATCGCTTTTTATAAATTTACCGGACTTATATTACTAAACTCCAATAACAATATTGAAAGATAAAGTTGGAAGCGTTCATCAGCGTTGTCCAAAGTGACGCCCGTAAGCTGCTTTATTTTATTAATTCTATAAAATAATGTATTGCGATGAACGCACAAAGCTTTAGCGGCATCATTCGGAGAATGTGTATAGTATAAATAATATTTTAGTGTTTCTAGAAAAGGCGTCCCGTTATCCCTTTCTTCTTTTGCCAGCTGAATAACAGCTGGGTGACAAAAATCGGTAATATCGCTTTGAGATCTTATTAATTCAGTAAGAAAATAGAGTGTACAACTTTCATAAAGACATAAATTCAAATTGTTGCGTTGCGCGAATTCACTTGCTTTTAGAGCCTGCGCATAGTATTTTCTGCTTTCGGATAATCTGCTAAATTTAAAGCTAGTACCGGCATAAAGGAAGTTCACTTTTAAATATTCGATAAATTCTGAATTTGCATCTTCTGATAAAATATGTCTAATAGCATCATCGATGAATACGACAAGTTCATTTTTATAGACAATACATTTATTACTTGGAATGAAAGATTGCAACGACTGAATGATAAACGGAACTTTGCTTTCGAATGCACCGCTGGCACTGTTATTAATCACCATGATCTGGTAAGTGGTTGTCTCCGGCCATTTTAAATAGTTAAGCCGTCTTTTGATTGAATCTTCGTCGTTAATTTTTTTATCGAGCAAGTCTGTGAGGAAAAAATTAGGCAGTAGACTTTTACTGATGCTAAAGAAGTCATTTTTTTGTAATTCGATGGATAATATTTTTCGAAAACGTTCAATAAGCTTGAAATCAATTTTTTGAAACTGTTTTCCGGCTTCGTAGATCGCTAATTGTGCTACTTCAATTCCGCGTATGTGTATGATTGAAACAAGTGTCCCATTATATTGCTCGGATTTTCTTACGTAATGGGAGAATCCATGATTGCGTGTTTTCGAAAAGATATGATTATCCCGGATAAATGATATCGTTTTTGCATCGATATATTTATCGCCGTTTTTATCTTCAATAATTCCAATAATATTTTTAGCTTCATCGGAAAATGCCAGAACTTTGAAGCTAGTATCGTGTAAAAGCATAGGATGTCCGAAGATTTCCGTCGCAGTATCAATCAGGGATTGTAACCCCTGATTTAAATATATGGCATCAAATAATTTTTGCAGATACCAAGAAAGGTTAACCTCTTCGTTTATTACCACGGAGACGTGATTTAATATTTCATACTGGGTTATCTTTGAATTCACAATGCAGCAAAGATTAAGATGCGTTGCCTCCTGATATAGTCTTGGGAGTGATATGTCCTCAATGCATAAAAAATTTATGTTTATATTAGGCGGTATAGGTGGCAGCGCTGATACTGTTCCAATATAAAGGCACCCGGGAATATAATCCACCTGATCTTTCTGTATTAAGGCGTAGGTTTGGATATTTACTGTTTCGTCTTTAAAAGGTACAGAACATGTAACGAACTTGATTTGGGTTACGATCTCTGCTAATTGCATTTACCCTCCGATCTAGGATGGTTAGTTTGTGCTGTAATACAGATTGACCATCCTTTAATTCATGAAATTTAAATTGTAATACATTGTTCAGCAATGCGTAATTGCATATAATGAAGTCCAGAAAGCCAAAAAATTTATAACATGAACATATTTTCGGGGGAGGAATAGCGGGGCTTTATTAGATAGGTGTTAATTGTACTATAGTATAAAATAATATTAAACAATTTGCAATAAATGTAAATATGAAGCAAGGAGTAAAAGTATGTTGTTTGAAAGAAGCATGGGTAATAACACGGCAGAAGAGATTATTGATAAATTCAATATTAAAGAATTGGTTGAGTTTGAGCGATACTGCAGGGATCAGAAACTATGGGATGAAATGGAAAAATGTTTTCATCCTGATTCTTCTGTCAATATATCATGGTTCAGTGGAACGGGACATGAATTTATTGAAGCGTCCAAGAAAATGCAGTCCAATGCGAAGCATAAAATTAATGACACCTTGATTTGGTTGAACAAATACAGGGCAGTTGTCGAGATGATGGCAACTATTCATATATCTGGAGAACTCGACGGGTTTCCGGTAGATCTTATGTCATATTCAAGGCTGCATTTTAGAGTGGAAAAAAGAGACGGTATTTGGCGAATCTCTTCTTTTGACAGTATTTACGAAAAAGATTTATTAGTCCCTGTTTATCCGAATAATCAAATTGTCATCCAGGGGGAGCAATTAAGAAAATACCGGCCGAGTTATGCCAGCCTTTCTTATATGCTTGCCAAGGAGGGATACGATATCGATATCAATCTTGCGGGAGAGGATAAACCTGAAACAATTGAAAAATTATATGAAACAAGCGCAAAATGGCTGGAAATATAGTTGAAACGTTGGACTAAAACAAAAAAATATAAAAGGGGAGAGATTTCAGGATGACAAATTACCAGGTATTGACTCGCGCGATGGGAGAACTTAATGAAGAACAGGTACAAGGGATCTTAAGTGAATTTGTGGCAACCAACCCCAATAGCGATGAAGCCGGAAAGGTCCTAAATGCTTGCCAACAGGGAATGGCGATAGTTGGAGATTTTTTTGAAAAGGGTGAGTATTTTGTCGGTGATCTGATTTTTGCCGGGGAATTGCTTACAGACGCAATTGAAATGCTTAAACCTTTTCTGGGTAGAGAAAACAATGAAAAAGTTGGAAGAATTCTTCTCGCCACTGTTCAAGGTGACTTGCACGATATCGGTAAGAATATTTTCAAGAGTATGTCGGAGGCAGCTGGCTTTGAAGTGATTGACCTCGGGATTGACGTACCTGCCGGCATCATCGTAGAAAAAATAAAAGAAACAAAGCCTCAAATAGTAGGTATGAGCGGAGTATTAACCATTGCTTTGGACTCTATGAAAAGTACCGTGGCAGCGATTAAGGATGCGGGATTGCGGGAGCAAGTAAAACTGATCATTGGCGGAAACCCTGTCACCGCCGAAGCTTGCAGCTACATTAGTGCAGATGCATTTACTACGAACGCTGCAGAAGGTGTGACAATATGTCAAAAATGGGTAAAGTAAGGCTGAATATGAAAAAATAATAATGTAAAGAAGGGTGAAATTATGAATAGCAAACAACTTTTTGAAGAAAGAATTCAAATTTTTGATGACGCTGTACGCATGACAAAGCGCCCGTCCAGAGTTCCTTTTGTTACGAATGACTGCTTATGGCGCTATCATGATTTAGACATGAAACTGAGTGAGGCTTTGTTAAGCACGCAGGGTGTAGAAGATGCAGTTATTAACTTTCAAAAAAGGTATCAATTTGACTTGCTATTGGACATCGGAGACAGAAACCCATTGCAAATGACAAGAAGTCTGGGTAATTATGAATATCTCATCAATGACGAAAATAACACGATGATGTTAAAAGAACAATGTTTTTTCCTAGAAGAGGATTATGACAAGTTTATAAATAATCCTGTTAAGACCTTGTGGGAAGACATCATGCCGAGAAAGTATTCTTTATTTACGAAGGATATGCCGCTGGAGACTTTGCAGAATACCCTGGGCAAATTTTTGGAATACGCCCAAGCCATGGAGAAAACAACGATAAGGCTTATTGATGAGTGCGGAGTCCCGCCCATCTTAGATGTGCAAAATGGCGCAAGAATATACCCTGCCTTTGAATGTTTATATAATTTCTTAAGGGGTATGAAGGGACTTTCCAGAGACATTAGGGTTCACCCCGAAAAGGTAAAGGCATTCTGCGATACGTATCATGAGTTTTTTGTCAAAAATGAGATCAATAAAATCAAAAAGGTGGATTTCCCAACAAGTTGTTTTACAGCATTCGCAATCTTATTAAGCCAGAATATGGTTAACCCCAAACAGTTTGGGACTTATTACTGGCCATACTTTAAAGAAATTGCGGATAAGGTCGTCGAAACGGGCAATACAATGTTTATACTCAGTGAAGGCACAACCAAGCATATAACAAAATACTTGCAGGAACTTCCTAAAGGACATTTTTGTTTCTACGTTGAATCGGATGACATATTCGAAGCCAGAAAGAGATTCCCGAACTTATGCTTATGGGGTGGAATACCTCTGGATTTAATTAGCAAGGGAACAAAGCAGCAATGTATTGATTATGTAAAAAGGGTAATTGATGAAGTTGGGACAGATGGGGGGCTTATCCTCAGCACAAACAAGTTTACAACAGTGCCTCAGGATTGCAATAGGGAAAATTTATTAGCTGTCAGCGAATTTGTCAGGAATTACAAATAATATTTATTTTATACAAATAAGGAGGAACAGATAATGGGAGAAAAAATTGATTACACCAAATATCCGGATGGGCACGAGGCCTTAAAGCTCATGTTGGACTTTCTTCCTTCTGAGGAAGCTAAAGAAGGGTTGCTAATCGGTTTTACTGTATTTATGTCTCTCATGTAAATACATCATGGCCTAAGTGACTGCAGCAAATTGCCACAGGAGGAGAAAATATTGTTGTGTAGTCCAGACTACTAAGTTTTGTTTGGATTAACGGATAAAATAATATAAGGTACTTGTTTAGAAGATGAAAACAAAGCAGTAGCTAGATCTACTGCTTTGTTCTCGAAGTTCGGTATTAGTATTAAGTTAAAGTATCTGGGCCACTTTCATGATATTTTCAGCGGATAATGCCAATTCGGACATGGAAGCTGTGATTTGCTCAGAAGCAGCTGCTTGGCTTTCGCCTAATCCTGAGGCTTGGATAACTTGATTGATCAACTTTGTGGATTCGTCTCTAATCGAAGAAACGATTTCTTTAATATCCTTGATTGATGAAGCACTGTTGGTAGCCATTTTCCTTATTTCTTCTGCGACAACGGCAAATCCGCGGCCTTGCTCGCCTGCCCGGGCTGCTTCAATAGCGGCATTAATGCCTAAGAGGTTGGAGTTGGCTGCCAAGTCATTAATAAATTTGAGAATTTCATCGGTTTTTTGGATTTCTTCCAAAACTCTTTCGCCTCTGGCTTTTATTCCTTCCAATTCCTGGGCCAGCTTCATGGCAGCAGCGGACAATTCCTCGGTGGTTGCTGTCACCTCCTGGGAAGAGGCAGACAATGATTGTGCTGTGTCAGTAAGTAAATTTTGGGTTTCTAGGTTTAAGGCCAGGCCAATACCTCCGATGACTTTACCGTTATCATCTTTAACCGGAAAGGAAAAGGCTTTAAACGAAAAACCAAACACTTCTGTTGGGACTGTCATAACGATTTGATGGCCGGTGCGTACCGCTTCAGTAAGTGCATCACCTGGAGGTAGTGGCTTTCCTATGACGTTGAAAGGCAGTCTGGTTTTTTCACTTTCGACACTGTTGAGATACTTTTCGGTATTAGAGAGCGCAATCATATTATCCAGGGGTATCATTTTGTGAAAGTAAGGGAGTGCTCTATTGAGACATTCCAGAATATCATTTCCATTACCAATAACAGGGCTGTAAGCGTTTTCTTGATTTGCATTTTCCATAATAAATCTTCTCCTTAAAAAATAAAAATAATAAATAATTTCTATTATTTCATTCTGCTTGATCGCAAAATATAGCACCACTTTTTTTCAAGTTTTTTGTATTATCTGAAATTTTATCACGATACAATGAACGGAAAATTAGTAAACACTAAAACTGAAAAATTCAAGGGGAGAATATAAGTATGGAAATGAAAAAAAATGCGAACTATTACATTTTGCCGAATAGTTTTTATCCTGTGAAGAGGCTGCAGAATTATATTCACCTGGGAGCAGTCCGTAATTATCTTAAAGGAAACTCCATTGTTTTGCCGGGGGAATTAATCCATAAGATCATCTATGTGATTTCAGGAAGATTAAGCATTAGTTTCCTAAATGAAGATGGAAGGCAAAAAGTAATGTACTATGCCGATCCATATATCTATGCCGATAGATTATTTTCATTTGATGATTGTTATGTTCATGTTATTGCAGAAGAAGATAGCAAAGTATGTTTTTTTACAAAAGAACAGCTTTTTGAAATTTTCCACCTGGACGAAGAAGTGCTTTTTGATTTTATTGCCTGCTATTCATCAAAATGCGGTTATTTTATGCGGGAAGCTAAAGAGATGGTTCTTTATAATCCTTCGGTCCGGGTCTTACGCTTACTCTATGAGCTTTGCCTCACTCAGGGAAATTTTGCAAATGATGTTTACCAAATAGACATTAAACTATCTCAAAAGACTATTTCCGAAATAACCGGCGTTCATTTTGTGACCATAAGCAAAATATTTAGATTTCTAAAAAAAGAAAACATTCTATATAAAACAACAAATAAGATCATTGTTATTGACTCGATAAAACTTAAAAATTTAGTAAATGAATGGATGAAATAATATCAATATTTAGATATTCAAAGGAATTTATTAAACTGAACCTGTCATGCAAATAGCAGTTATTTTTTGCGAAGCAGGAGATAACCGGTGGATTTGAAGTGAAAAAATGAAGGTAAGGGAATTTGGATATGGAAGAAAAATTAAATAAGAATTTGGTGCCGATTCCGGAAACATTTTTTCCTGTTGAAAGATTCCAACAACACGTTAACCTGGGGATCACAAAATATTTTGCTAAAGGAAGCACTGTTGTCATGCCTGGTGAAGTGACTTCTGCGATAATTTATGTGGTTTCGGGAAAGTTAAGGGTCGATAAGATAATTGATGACGGACGGGAAAGATTGTTATATTATGCCGGCCAGTACGGCTTAATCGGACGTTTGTATGAGACTTGTAATGATATTTATGTGATCGCTATAGAAGACAGTCGCATCTGTTTCTTCTCTAAACAACAGCTTAGAGAAGTTTTTTGTCGGGATGAAGAACTTATATTTGATTTATTAAAAAACTATGTAACTAAAATGTCATATTACATAAAACAATTTGCAGAAATCGATTGTTTTAGTCCGGCGGTTAGAATTGTAAGGTTGCTCTATGAGCTTTACTTAACGCAGTCCATACCGCTTGGGGATTCTTACGAAATCAATATTGATTTGTCTCTGGATAATATTTCGGAGATTACTGGCGCACATTATGTGACCGTTTCCAAAGTATTGGGTTGTTTAAAAAGCGAGAATATTTTGGAAAAGAAGAAGAATAAAATTATTATTTATGATGACGAAAAGCTCAAAACGCTGACACAGGGAACTCATATTTTTATACGAAATAACCATATAAGTCTTAGTTATGATATGCAAATCTTTTGAGTTTAATTTGATGAAAACAATAATCTTTACATGGCTATGGTTTTAATCTAGATTAAAACTTTTTTCATAAGACATTTTATACAATGTACCTATAACATATTTTCACATATAAAGTAGCACCTGGAAACCAAAATAACTTGGGTATTTGGGTATTATGGAAGGCCCAACAGATTGGAAAATCGGGATCGACCAACTACCTGAAACCATTATGGAACTAAGGGGAAGTTTCCGGGAACTACTTAAAAAGGAGGAGGTGAAAAAGTTATGGGTATTTTTTTGGTCTTTATAGCTGGTATCTTATTTTTAGCCGGAATTCTTCTGATTAAACCTTATGCCAAACAGGCAAAAAGGTGGAGGACTGTCCTGAACTGGAGCTTGTATATTATCTGGTACGGGATAACTTGGATTGGGATTTCTTTTGTTTACATCAACGCATCTGTTGGTCATGTGAAAGCAACAAGTACTGCAATATTCATGTTTTTAGGGATATCTGTAGTGTTGGCAGTTATCCTGGCCAGATTACTAGGTTTCATTGGTGTAAAGAAAACAGGGAATCCAACTTCTTTACAAGCTTAAAGGGGGAGAAAAGATGGAGAAAAGTGAGCAGAAACAAGGGCTCAAAATTAACCGTAGGAGTTTCCTAAAAGCAGGAACTGCCGCAGCAGCGATGGGCATTATAGGAGCCGTAAAAGTTCCTAACCAAGTCGCTAATGCTGCAAGTGACACACTATATACTCCGGCAGCCAAGGAACAATGGTCAAAATTGCGCCCTGAAGTAAACTATGGAGGAGCCTCTGTCCGTTATGTCGAAAATAACGATCAATGGCTGGGGACAACTCAAATTGTAGGTGCTGTTAAAAAAACAAGTGAAGCGGACATGGGTTTCAACATGGCAGGAAGAGGATTATTGGGAGAAAAGGCCAGAGTAGGATCGCTCACCATTGTCGCTAAACATCCGTTTAGTGCATCAATCGCTGCTGGGCTTACATATGTTGGTCCGGATGTTGCGGTCAGCGGAAAACCTGCTGTTAAGAAACTGGAGATTCCAGATCCTGAACAAATGTCCAAACATATTAAAGATTGCGCGTACTTCCTACGGGCGGACGAAGTCGGTATTGGAAAAATGCCTGCTTACGCGTACTATTCGCACAGAGCGTTGGTAGGAAGAGATAAAATGTTAGCGCCTGTTGAAACCTGGACAAAGCCGTATACGGAGAGCCTGCCCTATGTAATCGTTGTCATGATTGATCAGAATTTATTGACATCCATGGCGTCTACCGGCTATGATGGGATTAGCGGCTCGCAATCGTTCCTCGGTTATCACCAAACAGCAAACATTACGGTTATACTCGCTCAGTATATTAGAAATCTTGGTTATAATGCGCGTGCACATCATGCTAGAAATTATGGGGCTGTCATGCCTCCAGTCGTCATTGCTGCCGGGTTGGGTGAACTTTCACGAACGGGAGACTGTTCGATTCATCCCCGTTTAGGATTTAGGCATAAGGTTGCTGCAGTGACAACGGATCTTCCGCTCGTGCCTGATAAACCGATCGACTTTGGATTACAGGATTTTTGCAGGGTATGTAAAAAGTGCGCAGATAACTGCCCAGGCGGTGCGATTACAGTTGATAACGATTATGTCGAACACAATGGGTACTTAAGATGGAATTCCGATTTCCAAAAATGTACGATTTTCAGGTGCACAAACGAAGAGGGATCTTCTTGCGGACGTTGTATGAAAGTATGTCCATGGAACTCTAAAGAGAATTCCTGGTTCCATGAAGCGGGAATATGGATAGGCAGCAGAGGAGAAAGCAATGCGAGACTCCTCAAATCAATCGATGATATGTTTGGGTATGGCACTGAAACGATTGATAAATATAAATGGTGGCTGGAATGGCCGGAAAGATATAAGATCAAATACTAATAACGAATATAAAATCTTAAGCGGTGGGTGCAATATCTGCCGCTTATAATATAACGACCCTATTGTATGAATCCTAGATTCCTGTATCGTTTTAATACCAAGTTGAGGTATATTTATAAACCCTTAATATAAATTTTCTGCGGCGCACCGTTTAAGTACGTCGCTTTTTTATTTGCCCTGTTTATTTACACAAATTGATACTTAGGGTTAATGGTGGGTAATTAGCGTATGCTAAATAAATCTAGGCCATTTAGTTTCTGCTAAAAAAATATATAGAAAAAAAATATAATATTATAACCAAGCTTTGTAAATTGTTTGAACTGCAAAGCAAACCAAAGATGGTCTTCTGCCTTTTCTCACCATCTTCTGTAAGGTAAGGAAGTGATGTAGGGAATAAAAAGTATAAGAGAGATAAGTATTTTTTTGTAAACTAAGTATTTTTATCTGTGAGAAAGTTGTCAGTAAAAAATTCAAGGGGAGAATGTAAGTATGGAAAAAACAAATAGTTATTACATCTTACCGAATAATTTTTATCCCATTAAAAAGCTGCAAAATTACATTCACATGGGAGTTGTCCGAAATTATTCTAAAGGACAATCCGTTGTTTTGCCTGGAGAATTAATATACAAGATCGTTTATGTGATTTCAGGAAAATTGAGCATAAACTTTCTAAATGAAGACGGAAGGCAAAAATTAATGTACTATGCTGATCCTCATACCTATGCCGATAGATTATTTCCATTTGACGATTGTTATGTTCATGTTATTGCAGAAGAAAATAGCACAGTCTGTTTTTTCTCCAAAGAAGAACTTCTTGAAATCTTCCAGCAGGACAAAGAAGTGCTTTTTGATTTCATCACAAACTATTCATCAAAATGTGGCTATTTTATGCGGGAAGCCAAGGAGATGGTGCTTTATAATCCATCGGTCCGGGTCTTACGCTTACTTTACGAGCTTTGCCTTACCCAAGGGAAGTCGGTGGATAATGTCTATCAAATAGACATTAAACTATCTCAAAAGGCTATTTCTGAAATAACAGGTGTACACTTTGTAACTATAAGCAAAATATTCGGATTTCTAAAAAAAGAAAACATTTTGTATAAAACAACAAGTAAGATCACGGTTATTGACTTGGAACGGCTTAAAGAATTGATTGATAAGTGGATGGAACTTTGACACAAATTTCCCATTTAATTCTTTTCATCAATTAGTATAATACAAAATACACGTAAAAAAGTTAATGAATGCTAATTTGAAACCAGTTAAAGTAAAAAATATAAAATTTTTTGGCCTAATAAATAATACTTTTATGTGAGACTAAAACTCTAAATTAAAATTATGCTTAAAATAAACTATGGAGATGCAAATTCCAAAAGAAATTAGGGTAAGGAGGTGAAAAGAATAATGAGCACATTTTTAATTTTTTTGGCAGGGATTCTTTTCTTGGCTGGTGTCCTTTTTATCAAACCTCGTGCGAAGCAGGATAAGACTTGGAAGACCGTGATTATTTGGACCTTATATGTAATTTTCTTTGTTATCGCTTGTATAGGAGTTTCCTTTGTTTACATCAATGCCAGTGTAGGACATGTCAAGGCTACAAGTACAGCTATATTCCTGTTCGGGGGAATTTCGCTGGTTCTTGCTGTAGTCCTGGCCCGCGTATTGGGCTTCATTGGTGCAAAGAAAAAGATCGAATCACTAAAGGCTTAGAGGAGGAAAGTGAATGTCCGAAATTTCAGGAAATAAAGAAAAAGGATCCAAGCAGCAATTTTCGGTAAGCCGCCGCGGTTTTCTGAGAACCGGGGCAGCAGTTGCCGCTATGGGTGTTATGGGTGCAATTGCGGCTCCATCAAAGATGGCGAACGCAACTGTTAGTACGTTGGGTTATGAGGCAGCAGGCAAGGGTAAATGGTCAAAACTAAAGCCGAAGATGAATTACGGAGGAGCCTCGGTTAGTTTTGTGGAGCATAACGACCAGTGGCTTGGGACAAGTAAGCTCCTCGGGCCTGTTCAAAAAACCGATGAACAAGACGGCGGATTCTGCTTGGCCATCAGAGGTATTTTGGGTGAAAAAGCAAAATATGGGTATTTCCAGCAAGCTCCAAGATATCCACTGGGAACCGGGTTCTTAAACCCTCTTGGGGCAATCAGCGGGGATAATATGGTGGATGGACCCGTTAACCCTGAAAAACTGCCGATTCCGGATCCCGAACAAATGTCACAGCATATTAAAGACCTTGCTTATTATCTGAGAGCTGACGAAGTAGGGATTGGCAAAATGCCTTCCTATGCTTATTATGCAAGTACAATGGCACCACCGCAAGGAGCGTATGCTTCGGGCGCAGTTCCCCCTGATGCCCCGATCTCAAAAGCTCCTGTGACGGGTAACCTGCCAAATGTTATTGTTGTTGCGGTAGAGCAGCATTTGGAAACCTACTTGGCAACGACCGGATATGATGGAATCTCCGTATCGCAATCGTTCCGTTGCTATCATGCTACAGCCAATATTTCTGTCATTATGGCGCAATACATTCGGAATTTAGGCTATAATGCGAGAGCCCAACATTTTGGCAACTATGAAGCCGTAATGGGTCCGTGCCTGATTGCTGCCGGAATGGGTGAACTTACCCGCACGGGAGACTGTGTTGCTCATCCAAGATTTGGATTCCGCACGAAAGTAGCAGCTGTGACCACCGATTTACCGTTAGCCCCGGATAAGCCGATTGATTTTGGGATGTTGGATTTCTGCAGGGTTTGCAAAAAATGTGCAGATGAATGTCCTTCTAAAGCGATCACCTTCGACGTAGATCCAGTGGAACATAACGGCTATCTGCGTTGGAATACGGATGCAAAAATATGTACAGCTTTCAGGGCCAGTAATGAAGAAGGCGTCAACTGCGGCAGATGTATTAAAGTGTGTCCCTGGAATTCCAAAGAGGATTCCTGGTTCCACGAAGCAGGCATCTGGATTGGCAGCAAAGGGCAAGGTGCTGCAAAATTTCTTAAAGGCATCGATGATATGTTTGGCTACGGAACTGAAATTATTGAAGATTATAAATGGTGGCTTGAGTGGCCTGAGCTCTATAAAATCAAGATGCCAAGCTAAAGGTACAGTCAAAACGCCTAATGTAGTCAAAAACCTAATGTACAATTTCATGCGGCGCACCGTCTAAGTGCGCCGCATTTTTATGTCCTAAATTGTATTTCGATTCAGAAATAATGAAGAAAAGAAAAATTAAAATAAAATATTAGCAATGATAACGTTGGTTTTTTTATATCATGCTAAGATTACTCCATAAAGCTTCATTTGAAAACGGTATAACATAGGTTGTATCGGATTCCAGGAGAAGTGTTTTGGAAACAGAGGAGGTGAAAAGAACATGGGAACATTTTTGGTATTTCTGGCGGGTATTTTATTTTTAGGCGGCATCATATTTATCAAACCGCGGGCTAAGCAGGATTTAAAATGGAAAACAATTCTCAATTGGGTTTTGTACGTTTTATGGTTTGCAATTACTGGCACCGGGATTTCTTTCATCTATATTAATTCAAGTGTAGGACATGTAAAAGCAACGAGTACTGCCATCTTCCTTTTCTTAGGTTTATCGATCGTTCTGGCAATTGTGCTAGCAAGATTTTTGGGTTTCATTGGAAAAAAACGCAATCAGCAAAATACAAATTTAGAAGCATAGAGGTGAAATGCAATGTTTAGATCTTCTGATCACGAAGATAGTCAAAAGGAGCGGGGGTTCCAGATGGACCGCCGCAAGTTTCTGAAAGCCGGGGTTGCTTCGGCGCTTACCGCCGGAATGGTCGGTGCGATGAACGTTTTGCCGGCTGAAGCCGCTGAAGCTGTGAAGAACACAGCCGGACCCCAAACCGGAGCAAAGTCCAAGCTCCATCCTGTAGTCGATTATGGCGGCTCAAGTGTCAGTTTTGTTGAGCATAATGACCAGTGGCTTGGAACCAGCAAAATTGTCGGTCCTATCAAACCGTATCATGAAGCGGAACAGGGCTTTTATATGGCCAATCGTGGGAAGTATTCGCCTGAAGCACAAAATGCGTTTTATCACTATAAATTCGTCATGAAGCATCCTCTCAATGCTTCGATTGCCCAGTTTACCATGTCACTGATGCCGGATCAAATGGTCAGCGGAAAACCGGCAGCGGTAAAACTCCCGATTCCAGACCCGGAACAGATGTCCCAGCATATTAAAGACTTCGCTTATTTCTTGAGAGCTGACGAAGTAGGAATCGGCAAAATGCCGGAGTATGCCTACTATACGCATAAGGCTCCTAGCCAGGATGATCTGTTAAAAGACGATCTGTCGAAATCAGTCCCTGTGACAGAGCGCCTGCCCTATGTTATTGTCGTCATGATTGACCAGCATTTAGAGACCATGCTGGCTTCTACAGGTTATGATGGCATTAGCGCTGCCCAGTCGATGCGTTCTTATCATACGACTGGAGTAGTTTCGGTTATTCTGGCCACTTATATCCGTAACTTGGGTTATAATGCCAGGGCGCACCACTTTACCAACTACGCTGCAGTCATGGGTCCTTGTATTATGGCGGCAGGATTGGGCGAATTATCCAGAACCGGCGACTGTACTGTTCACCCACGTTTGGGATTCCGCCATAAAGTTGCGGCTGTGACCACAGACTTACCTTTGGTCCCGGATAAACCGATTGATTTTGGTTTGCTTGATTTTTGCCGCGTTTGTGCTAAATGCGCCGATAATTGTCCGTCAGGCGCTATTTCCCAGGACCGGGATTTGGTTGATTACAACGGGTACTTGCGTTGGAACAGCGACTATAAAAAATGTACGGAATTCCGTCTAAATAATAAAGAAGGTTCTTCCTGCGGCAGGTGTATGAAAGTATGTCCCTGGAATTCTAAGGAAAAATCCTGGTTCCACACTGCAGGTACCTGGATTGGCAGCAAAGGCGAAACTTCAGCCAGTCTTCTTAAAAAAATTGATGATATGTTTGGCTATGGTGATGAACAGATTGAGAAATATAAATGGTGGCTGGAGTGGCCGGAACGGTATGATTTAACGGCACTTAAACACTAAGACAGTAAAGTAGGTTAATTTATTTGGTAATAGCGAGGACGTCTCAAATATACAAAAATTGAGGCGTCTTTTTTTAGGTATTTCCCGAAGTTATCCTGATATATTCAGGTTTTATTTCCCTTGAGCAATCTTCCAGAGATATGTTATACAAAGAAAAGCGGTTAATATTTGTTAATCTGATGAAATATTAGCCGCTGTTAATACATACTAAATTAATATTTTTCACCAACCTGGTATGATTGACTCAAATAGCACCTTGGAAATCGGTAAGGTTACGATAGACTGAACCGCGTTTCCAAAAAGTATTTTGCGTAGGGGGAGGTGAAAAAATGGGAACATTTTTGGTATTTCTAGCCGGAATTCTGTTCTTAGCCGGAATCATTTTTATAAGGCCGCGGGCTAAGCAGAATTTGAGATGGAAAACTGTTCTAAACTGGGTATTATACGTCTTGTGGTATTCGATCACAGCAATAGGGGTTTCATTCATTTATATTAACTCTATCGTAGGACACGTGAAGGCAACAAGTACAGCAATCTTTCTGTTTATCGGATTATCAATCATTCTAGCCATCGTATTAGCCAGACTTTTAGGATTATTAGGAAAAAAACGTGAAAATATCAATCCAAGCGCAAAGGCGTAAAGAGGTGAAAAAAGATGTTTAGATCTTCAGAAAAAGAAGGAAGTCAACAAAATCAACGGTTTAAGATGGACCGCCGTAAATTTCTAAAAGCAGGGGCTGCTTCTGCGCTGGCAGCAGGGATTGTTGGCGCAATCGGAGTTTTGCCGGCAGAAGCAGCTGAAGCTATGGCAAGCCAGACAGGTCCCCAAAATGGAGCCAAATCCAAGCTACATCCCAATATGGATTATGGCGGTGCCACCGTCCGATTTGTTGAGCATAACGATCAATGGCTTGGAACTTCAAAGATAGTTGGGACCATCAAAAATACCCATGAAGCAGACTCAGGATTCTTTTATGCGATGCGCGGTAAAGTTTCACCCGAAGCTCAAACGACATCGTACCACTATCAATTCGTCTTTAAGCATCCGTTTAACGCCGCTATTGCCGGATTTGCCGTGAATCTTGCTCCGGAACCCATGGTGAGCGGACAACCGGCCCCTGAAAAGTTACCGATTCCTGATCCCGAACAAATGTCCCAACACATTAAGGATTGCGCCTATTTTTTGCGGGCGGATGAAGTTGGAATCGGCAAGATGCCCCCATATGCTTATTATAGCTATAAATCTCCTAGTGCGGAAGATTTGCTTAAGGACGATTTATCTAAGTCGGTACCGGTCACGGAGAGGTTACCCTATGTTATTGTCGTCATGGTTGACCAGCATTTGGAAACGATGCTGGCTTCGACTGGATATGATGGTATTAGCGCTGCCCAATCCATGCGTTCATATCATACAACCGGTGTTATTTCCTGTATTTTAGCCAGTTATATTCGTAACCTGGGTTATAATGCCAGAGCACATCACTTCACCAACTACGCGGCAGTCATGGGTCCCTGCCTCATAGCGACTGGATTGGGTGAGCTATCCAGAACAGGGGACTGTGTAGTTCATCCCCGGCTGGGATTCCGCCATAAGTGTGCAGCTGTGACCACGGATTTGCCGCTTGTTCCTGATAAGCCCATTGATTTCGGCTTATTAGATTTTTGCCGCGTATGCGGCAAATGTGCTGAAAACTGTCCTTCCGGTGCAATTACTTTTGATAAAGATCCAGTTGAGCATAATGGGTACTTGCGTTGGAACAGTGACTACAAGAAATGCACAGAATTTCGGGCAACGAACAAAGAAGGCTCTTCCTGCGGCAGGTGTATGAAGGTATGCCCTTGGGATTCTAAAGAACAATCCTGGTTCCACGAAGCAGGTACTTGGATCGGCAGTAAAGGCGAGGCATCATCCAAATTGCTTAAGGCAATTGACGATATGTTCGGCTATGGAACGGAACAGATCGAGAAATATAAATGGTGGCTGGAGTGGCCTGAAAGATATGATGTATTAGCTGCCAAGCATTAAGAAGTTCAGTTCCTTTATCAGATGTATCTTTAAGCGGCAGAGTTTTTCTCTTGTCGCTTAAAGGCGTAGAAAAAGAGAGATGATTACTCCTTGAATTGAGCCTAATAATCGTGTTGCAATGTATATATTAATGATTTAATGTTATCATAGGTCATGTAAAGATACTTTTAGCATTTGCAAATTTTTTAAATTGTTATCCAAATTGGTTCATAAGATAAATGTCTTCACGGTCTGACTCATCTGCCGTTAGGGGAGGGAATATCCATGGATGATAGCACAAAAAGACAGATTCCAGGAACAATCATTCCTGAATCGTTTAATCGTGTTGGAAGATTGGAAAAGTACGTACATCTCGGAAGTACGCGTCCATTTTGCAAAGGAAGCGTTGTACTTTCTCAGGGCAGTGAAACCAATAATGTAATGTATGTGCAGTCGGGATGTCTTGCCGTAAGCATGGGAGCTGATGATGGTCATAATAAGTTTTTGTTCCAGATCGGCGAGCAATCCATTGGGATGACAACCTTTTTAAGTGAGAATCATGAACTACAGATCGTTGCGGTCAAAGATAGTATTGTTTGTTTTTTTACCATTGAGACGGTTTTAGAGATATGTCGTGAAGATGAACAACTGATTGTCGATATCATTCAAAATCTTAGTTCAAAAGTATATTATTTTATGACACAATCAAGAGATTTAAATTTTTCCCGTCCCGCGAGTAGGGTGTTTCGCTTCTTGTATAACCTATGTCTTCATGATGGAAAACAAGTTGAAGACTATTACATCATCCACTCAAATCTGACGCAAAAAGCGATTGGCGAAATCACCGGTACCCATTATGTCACGGTTAGCAAATTATTGACGATCCTTGAAAAGCAGAAAGTATTGACAAAAACCAAAGATGCAATTTATATCTATAACCTAGAAAAACTAAAAAATATGATTAATGAAGTTTTTGAATATTAAAAAAATCAATTATCGATGATATTCCATTCAAATAGGTGCTTGACAATCTTCTCATGCAGCAGACTTTCTTTTAAGAGTTCGGGGGTAGGAAAAAGCTTTTCACACATTTGTTGATCCCCTTGGATTCCCTCAAGAATCTGCTTTCTTCCTAACTCTGCTTCTTCATCAGAAATACAAATATTTTCAACGCGAGCTAACTCCGTAAAAGCCAAACTGAGGAGAAGCTGTTGTTTAGCAAAAACAGCACAGTCCTCATAGAAATATTCATCAGCCTCACTTGAGCCAAAAGGTGTATTTGCGTTTTGATTCTTTATGATTTCATAGTCTTTAAGCGCATTGTTTATTACTTGCTTTGTCGTGGCGGCCAGCATTTCCTCATCCAACTCATATGTTGAGCTCTCGATAATTGTATCTAAGATAGTTTGTAGATTATTTTCTGAGATGGTTTGCTGGCTTTCAGCTATCAAGGACTTGCGGATTTTCTCTTTCAGCGTTTTCAAGTCTGGAACCTCCGGGTCCATTTCATGGACAATTGCGTCTGTGACCTCCAGTTGCTTTGACGGCCAGACTTCAAGTACGGTAGCCAAAAACTCAGCTTTCTTGCCTGCAACATGTTGAAGCGGACTATTGTGCGGGATATCAATCATCATTTGGAAACGATCCGCTTTCTTTTTTCCGATGACATTTTTGAATTGGCCAAACATCATGGGATCGCCAACTTTGTATTTTAAATAGGATGAACAAAGTTCCGAAACAGCCAAACCGTCGCAAGTCGCAAAAATGCTGATTGCAACCTCATCCCCTTCTTCGACAACTATATTGTCTTTCGACCATTCGTTGAGCATTTTTAAAACAGATTGAATTACCGCATTTTCTAACTCCGTTTCTGTAGGCGTGGGCTGAGGGGCGATTTTCATTCCTTTATACTGACCCAGTTGAAAATGATGCATTGATAGTGCCTCCATTTAATATAAAAATAATATGAAAATTGCAGTCATAACACTTTCATGTTATCATAAATCAAGCATCTAGATTTTAGCATATGCCAACCTTGAAATCAAATGCAAAAAAACAATCGATTATTTAAAAACTTGAAGTATCTTTATGTTTTTGATCATCCGAATTTTTTTGGAGAAGGGGAAAATCAATGGATGATAGGATGATGGATGATAATATAAAGAGAAAAATTCCTGATATTTTAATTCCTGAAACATTCAATCAAATTGAACGTTTGGGAATGTACACGCATCTCGCAAATACCCGAACTTTTACCAAAGGAAGCATTGTGCTTGGACAGGGTGCAGAATCAAATTCTATTGTATATGTACAATCAGGATGTTTATCCGTAGGTATCGGGATGGAAGATGGTCATAATAAATTCCTGTTTAATATCACTGAAGGTTGCGTCGGAATGACAGCATTTCTAAATGAATATCATGAATTGCAAATTCATGCGGTCAAAACCAGTACGGTTTGTTTTTTTTCCATTGCGCAAGTTATGAAAATTTTCCATGACGACGAACAAGTAATCCTTGATATCTTGCATAATATTCTCAGTAAAGTATATTATTTTATGGCACATGCCAGAGATTTAAACTATTCCCGTCCTTCCAGTAGAGTGTTCCGCTTGCTCTATAATCTTTGCATTCATGAAGGGAAGTTTGTAGGCGGTAGTTATGTCATAACTTCAAAGCTTACGCAGAAAGCAATAGCGGATATTACGGGGACACATTATGTGACGGTTTGCAAATTATTTAACATACTTGAAAAACAAGAAGTCCTCAAAAAAGTCAAAAATAAAATTTATGTTTATAATCTTGAAAAACTAAAAAGTTTAATCAATGAAGTTATTGAGTACTAAGCTACGGGGACAATATTTGTGGATTTTAAAGACATGCCGGAGAAAACTTTCCGGCATGTCTTTTTATTAGCCCCAAAGTTTCATGGTAGTTTAACGCGGACTAAATAATCTGGTAAGATAATATAGTAAAATGTTTTAGGCTATTGTAATGTAAAAATTCTTTCGTAATCACTTTTACCGTAAATATCGCAATCGTTCCATTTCCAAAGAGCGTGAATAATCTTTTCTCTAAACAAGTAGTCCCCCAAAGATTCATCATTCGGAAAGAGTTGGCTGAAATGCGTTTTGTCGGGGGATGTTTTTAAGAAGAAGGATTTTGCTTCCTGAATTTCCTCCGGACTGATGTCGATGTTTTCTAGCCGTGCAATTTCGGTCAGAATGAGTTCTTCGATAAGGGTTTTCTCAGCCAACGCCATGTTCTTCATTTCAAACATTCTGTTATCTCCGGACATAAGCGCTTCAAGGTTTTGAGGATTCCCTGACGAGAAAAGTTCTTTTTGCGATTGGGCATTAAGAATATCCAGAACTTCCTGGAATTCCTTTTGATCTAAAGTATATTCCGAACCTGCGGCAATGGCGTCGATCATGGATCGAATTCTCTCTTCCTTGATCTTTTGTAACCAGTTTTCAGAGATTATTTTGCGCAAATTGGCCTGCAGCTCATCTATTCCAGAAACCTCAGGATTAATTTGCCTGGCGATTTCATCCGAGAGTTCAATGGGTAGTCTATGGTTAACTTCATGGATGGCAATCTGAAAGGTAACTGTTTTTCCGCCCATCCGTTCAACGGTGAAACCTTCGGGGAAAGTAACAGACAGCACTAAATCATCTCCGGCTTTGTGATTGATAATCTGGCTGAAAGCCTCAAGAATAGAAGGATCCCCCAAGGTAAACTTTAGATTCGAATTCGATAACTCCGGAACGAACATATTGTCGCATTCCGCACGAAGGCCAATAACAACTTCATCACCATACACGGCAGGCATATTATTTTTTGCCCATTGGTTTGCCAGTTTTTTTACAGCTTCCCTCGCCCCCAGGTTCAAATCATCTTCGGAAAACATAGATACTGGAGGAAGCTTTAATCCTTTATATGATCCAAGTTTGATTTCATGCATGCCCAATCTACTTCCTTCTTTTATTATTTTTTTTGTTGTTATTTTATCATGGAATAGTCTATCATAAAATAGTTTATCACACTTTAATATGCGCAAATAAAAATTTTGTTTTTTTATAATAGGAGGGGTTAAAAATAACCTTTTGTGGGGATATTTAGGAGCAGATGAAAAATAAGGAGAGGGAAGAAAACAAAATATTGACACATTAATTCTTATTTAACAAAAAATAATTCTTATTTTACAAAAAATACGATAAAATATTGTCATGATATGCAATTATGTTATACTTAATTAGCATGTTTTAAAGATTTATTTGTATACCTAAGTTAAGATTTTAATGCATAATAAAACACAAGGAGAAAAGCATATGGAATTCATCAAAATTTTCAGAGAGATTACGCTCAAGCAAATTGTAACGGAAGAGTCTAAGGAGAGGACCCGTAAGCAATTGCGCGAACAAATGGCGGCTTTGAACGACGAAAAGACGGAGTTCGAAGAAAACAAAAACAAAATGCTTACAGAATTCTCGTTGAAAGGAGCTGATTCTACCCAACTCAATCAAATCCGGCAGCAATTTGATACGCAGGGTACAAAATTTCATGTCGGGATGGACGAAATTAGAATGAATATGGTTTCGATTGATGAACTAAAATCTGGTGAAGAAATCGTGATCGGTTCGGTGGAAGGACCTTATGAACTTAAGGTCGGAGATAAATTGGAAACGGCGACCAAAGCTGAAATTGTCTTTAAAGACGGAGTAGTTGTGGAGATTAGGCAATGACCTCACAGGAAAAAACAACGGTTACATTAAATGAAGAAGCCCGGTATGCGCTGGCCAGGGGAGTTGACAAGGTAGCTGATTTGGTGAAAGTAACGCTTGGACCTAAAGGAAGAAACATTGTCATTGAACAGATGATGGGTTATCCTCTGGTTACAAAAGACGGCGTAACGGTTGCGAAACACATTAATTTGCCTGATCCTAGGGAAAATATGGGAGCCCGTTTGTGTAAGGAAGTTGCCAGGCAAACCAACGACATGGTTGGCGATGGTACTACGACGTCGATCGTCCTCGCACAAGCCATCGTGAAGGGCGGAATGCCTCTAGTCGAAGCGGGAGCAGACCCGATCCGCCTTAAAAAAGGGATGGAAAAGGCTGTACAGGCAGTCAGCCAAGAAATTGGAAGGCTAGGCGTTCCGGCTACTCCGGAAACTGTTTCCCAAGTTGCGTCCATATCGGCTAAAAGCCGCTTGACTGGAGAACTTATTGCTCAGGCAGTAGAAAAAGTCGGACAGAATGGGATTGTAACCGTCCAGGAAACCATCGAACGACGTACTTTCATTGAAACATCGGAAGGTATGGAATTGGAGAGCGGTTATCTCTCTTCGTATTTCTTATCGGAAAACGATCGTATGATTGTGAACCTGGAAAAATCATATATTTTGATGACGGACCAGATGATTGACAATATTCAGCAAATTAAGCGCGTTCTTAATTGGTGTATCTGGGAGAAAAAGCCGCTGTTGATCGTAGCAAAGCAAGTAACAAAAGATGTGCTGGGAATGCTGATTACGCATAATACGGAGGCTAGGGAGGCCAAGGCGATCGCAGTTCAGGCTCCAGGTACCGGAGAGTACCGTCTTGGTATTTTGGAGGACTTGGCAGTCAAGACAGGCGGTTCTGTTTTGGTGGAAATACTTGGGTTATCGTTAGAAAATATTGAGAAATCCATGCTTGGTAATGCAGAAAAAGTTATTGTCACGCGTCAAAAAACGACTGTAATAGGTGGTGGTGGCAGCAGTGAAATGATTCAAGAGAAATCAAACCAGCTGAGAGCACTTATCAGACAAACATCAGAGTCTGGGGAGCGCCAGAAGCTGCAAGAACGGATAGCCAAGCTTTCTGGAGGAATAGCCGTTATCAGGGTCGGCGCTGATACAAAAATTGCGCTAAAAGAACTTAAAGACCGTGTTATAGATGCTGTACAGGCTTCGAAAGCGGCGGTGGAGAGTGGAGTCGTCCCTGGCGGGGGAACAACCTATGTAAGGGCAGCAAAAGTACTTGATGATTTAAAAGCGGATTCAGAGGATGAGCTATCCGGTATCCGTCTCATTCGGCAGGCTTTAGCCGTACCGTTACGCCAAATTGTAAGTAACACCGGTGGTAACGGAGACAAAATTGTGGAGATGACCAGCAAGGCTGCACCTGGCATGGGATACGACGCAATGTCAGGAAAATTTGTAGACATGATGGCTGAAGGGATCGTAGATCCGGTTGCTGTGGTAGTTACCGCGTTGAACAAGGCTATGGGTATTGCTTCGATCCTCCTTACAACAGAAGGGGTCATTGATAAACAATATCAATTTACAGTTGATTTAAGTACCATGATTTAAGTTAAATAAACAGATTGTTTTTATATTTGTTTCAAGCCATAAAAAAGAGAGGCCAGTTTTATGAAAAAATTTATCTTAATCGCTAAAAAATTTATTCCATTATTTGCTATCGTAATTTTGGTTCTAACAATGGTATATGGGTATCACGTCAATAAAATGGATCAGGATGTTGTCCAAGGGTATTACCAGCAGTTGTTTCCCAAAGCAGACCATTTTGATTCGATAAGTGATCGGACAGCTAAGGCGATGGGCGCAGACGGAAACCTTATGGCCTATGTCGGAATCTGCAGTAATGTCGGCTATGGGGGACCCGTGATGGTAGGGACTATCATGAATCCGACCGGGGGTATTCAGGATGTAGTGATCCTGCAGCATAAGGAGACTCCTTCTTATATCAACAAGATAGCCCAAGCCGGCTATTTCCGCCAGTACACCAAAAAAAATGCGGGCGATCCGCTGGTTTTGGACGCTGATATTGACAGAGTATCGGGGGCAACTCTTTCCACACGGGCTATCGCAAAATCTGTGAATGATGTTGCGCATACAGTCGCTGTTCAAGCATTGAATGCTACACCTAAAAAAGCAGAGATTTCCTGGAATATTGGTATAAAAGAAATCGCAGTTGCTTTACTTTTTATCCTTTCTGTTTTCATACCCCGTTTCAAGCAATTGGCAAAGTACAGGTTGGTATTTCTGGGACTTAGTATCGTTATTTTAGGTTTTTGGTTAAATAGGTCATTATCAATGGGACACATCAGTGCACTGCTTCTCGGGTACTTCCCGTCTCCGAGCGAAAATCTGATATGGTATCTTGTTTTGTTGGGAGCATTGGCACCTGCTTTAATAACCGGTAAAAACATTTACTGTGCGTATGTTTGTCCTTTCCACGGCTTGCAGGAAGCCACTCACATGATTAGTAAAGTGAATATACCGATCGGAAAATATGTGAAATGGTTCCACACGATAAAAGAAGTCATCTTATTTTTAGTTTTGTTTTTTGCTTTCCTCTTTATAAACCCTTCGTTTTCCAGTTTTGAACCCTTTGGAACGATATTTGGCTTAAACGGATCCAGCAATCAGTGGTATTTGCTTTTTGTCATATTGCTTACCAGCTTTTTCTACCGCCGGTTCTGGTGTGTTGCGTTTTGTCCGGTTGGGACATTTGTGGACAAGGTCGCACAACTGGGACGGAAAATTCGGGAGATCATCGGGTTGTCTTCCAAGAAAAAGGTTAGAAAGGTGGAGAATATGAATGTCTGAAAAAGTTGAAAACGTAGTGAAACCTGAAGATCAAGAAGTGGGGAAGAAAAAGACAGAAACTTCTACAATTTTGCTTTTTGCTTTGTATGGCCTTACCATCTTGCTGATTGTTTTGGTTTTGATGAGTAATTGGAATGCCTGATGATTTCTGAATAATGAGGGGTAATCAACATGGATACAACATTGTTGGCCGGGGAGAAGGCCAGACAATCACTCGCAGCAGGAATAGACCTTATCGCCTCTTGTGTTAAGGTTACACTAGGACCAAAAGGAAGAAATGTTGTTTTAGACCCGGAGGTTGGTCTTCCGAAAATTACAAATGACGGGGCTAGTATTGCCAGTATCATTTCCACACCTAACCGGTTCCAAAATTTAGGATGCCAGATTATCAAAGAAGTATCAGACAAGACCAACGACAGGGTGGGTGACGGGACAACGACATCGATTGTTCTGGCCCAGGCCATGATTCGGGAAGGGATGAAAAATATTGCGGCGGGTAGTAATCCCACTTCTCTTATCAGCGGCATAGAAAAAGGAATTGAAAGCGCTATTGAGGCTATTAATAAAAGCGCAGTCAAAATATCCAGTCTGGAGAAGGTTAAGCAGGTAGCTACTGTATCTTCAGGAGATCCGGAGATCGGGATGCTTATCAGCGAAGCTGTAGAAAAAGTTGGTTTCCATGGAATCATCATGGTGGAAGAAGATCAATCACTGAAAACCCGGTTAGACGTTACGGAAGGGATACGTTTTGACAAGGGATGTTTTACCCCGAAAATTGTGAAATCTTGGGAGAAGAAAGAAGAAATTTTGGAGGACCCATATATTCTTGTAACCGATACCAAGATTAGCTATATCTATGAGATTTTCTCTATCATGGAAGAGGTTGTAAAAAGCGGCAAGCCGCTTGTGATTATTACTGAAGATATTTCTGTTGATTTACTTGCTCTTCTGCTTGCAAATAAGCAAAAAGGGACCATGAATGTCATAGCTATTCAGACCCCGGGTCATGGGGAGCGGCGTAAAGCTTACTTGCAGGATATAGCGGTTATAACTGGTGCCACGGTTATTTCAGAAGAGGCTGGAATCCAAATGGAAGAAGTACAGGGATATCATTTGGGCAAAGCAAAGCGGATTCTGGTCGATACCAAAAGTACGACCATTATTGGTGGGCAAGGTAACAAAGAAGAAATCGAGGCGCGTTGCGCTGAAGTACGTGAGGAATATGAGCCTTTGCTTCCCGGCTGGAGAAAAGAGAAACTCCAAGAAAGGTTGGGATGGCTGCAGGGTGGAATAGCCATCATTAAAGTTGGTGCTGCCACGAGACTGGAAATGAAGGAAAAAAAGGATCGGATTGATGATGCTGTCAACGCGGTACGGGCAGCGATTGAGGAAGGGATCGTCCCTGGCGGAGGTATCGCTTTGCTCGAAGCAACGGATGCTTTGGCAGAGATAAAGCTGGATGATCCTGAAGCTATGGTCGGACTGCGGATAGTCCAAAAATGCCTGGAGGCCCCTCTGCGGCAAATCGTTCAAAATGCCGGTGAGAATGGGGATTCCGTCATTGAAAACATCCGGGAACTTCCTGCAGGATATGGTTATAATGCAGCCGAAGATACCTATGTTGATATGGTAAAAAACGGGATTATTGATCCTGTCCAAGTAACCTGTACGGCATTGAAAAATGCTGCCTCTATTGCGTCATTAGTTATCGGAGCAGAAGGATTAATTATTAACAATGCTCCAAATTTCATGAATTTATAGGCTTTTAAACTTAAAAATCATATCTAATATATAAGTCCTTAAGTAATTTAATATTGATTATCTTTTTGAATTTTTCTTTGAAAGCAGCAATAAAGGCTGCTTTCTTTTTATAAGTTCTAAAACCTGACAAACAATTAACAAAATTATTATCAATGTGTAAAAAGGTTATTGACATCTGATACGAACATGATTAAATTGAATATAAGCTATACACGTGTATATACACAATAAAAGAATTGCTCTATTGATGCGTTTTCCATCTTGAGAAAGGAATTGATTAAAATGTCCAAGATTATCATTGCCTGTCAAACGATAAAAGATGAAGTGTGCTTAGCTTTGAAAGAGACCGGGGTAGGCTATCCGGTGCTATATATTGAATCGGGCCTTCACAACTATCCGGATTTACTTAGGAAAAGACTTCAAGAATCCATTAATCAGCTGGAAAATGTCGATACGGTGCTCTTCGCTTTTGGTTACTGCGGTAATAGTCTGGTTGGGCTTACATCACCCACGGCTACTCTGATAATCCCGAAGGTGGACGATTGCATTTCTTTATTATTGGGTTCTTATGAACTTAGAATGAGTCTTTCCCGGGAAATGGGGACTTATTTTTTGACCAAGGGATGGCTTGATAATGAGAAAAGCCTATTGTCTGAATATCAGCATTATATAGAAAAATACGGATCAGCCAAAGCAGACAAGATCATTAAAACCATGCTGCGTCATTATAAAAGATTAATGATCATTGATACGCAAACTTGCCGGCCTGAGGAAATTATGACCAGAACAGAAAACTTTGCTAAATCCTTAGAATTACAACATGAAACAATTACAGGGTCATCACGTTTTTTGAAGAAACTGTTTCTTGGACCATGGGATGAAGAGTTTATTACGCTAAAGCCAGGTGACACGGTAACGCTTGAGCATACGCTTGCCACGGAAAAGATGTTTTCGAATTTTTGATAATCAAAGATATTCCAGTAGACAACAAGGGAGCGCCATGAAACTTAGGTTTTGCGGCGCTCCCTTGTTTGGTTATCGAATTCAAATTATTTCTGATCTTAGGTATAGCTAAAGTACAAAACTATAATAGGATTAAAATGAACTTGATAAAAGTAATTTATCAAGTTAAACAAGTCAAGGGGAGGTAAAAAAATCCCGAAAGTATCAAGGGAAATTTTGGGACATCTTTTTTATGTATTAACCTAATGTAGATTTTTTGAAGATTGCATGGTACGATTATGTCAGAAAAGTTATCCTATGCTAATATTATTAATGCGCACGTAACAATTATCTACGTCGTCCGCATAATTTTATTTGGGAGGGAAATGATCTATGACAGATATTAACAGAGATTATTGTATTGTCCCAGATAATTTTTATCCTGTAAAAAGTCTCCAAAAATATGTTCATATGGGAGTCGTACGCAAATATCGGAAAGGAGATACCATTAGTTTTCCTGGAGAAGTACTTGACAGGGTCATCTATGTAGTTTCAGGGAAAGTTGGTGTTTACTGTCTCGAAGACAACAAGCAAAAATTGATGTATTATGCATGCCGTCATTGTCCCATTGATAGGTTATTTTCATTTGAAATTTGGCTTGTTCATATTGTTTCGGAAGAAAACAGTACGGTTTGTTTTTTCTCGAAAGAACAGCTTTTTGAAATTTTCAGACAGGATGATGAAGCTCATCAAGATTATCTTTCAAATTTTGCTTGTAAATGCGGCTTTTTTATGTATGTCTCCAAAGAGATGGACCTTTATACTCCGACCGCCAGGGTTTTAAGAATGCTTTGTGAACTTTGCTTAACGAAAGGCAAGATTGTTGATAATGTTTATGAGATAGATATTAAATTGACACAAAAGACGATTTCAGAAATAACAGGTGTTCATTTTGTAAGTGTCAGTAGAATTTTTGGATGGCTGAAAAAAGAAAAAATTTTGAATAAAACTTCAAATAAGATCATTATCTATGACTTGCCAAGGCTTAAAGAGATGATAAATTTAGATAATAAGCATTAAATGTAAATGCCGCCGAAAGGCGGCATTTTTGATTTTATTGTGCAATGAAAAAGGGTCACTAAAATGAAGCATATCGAGTGTCCTTTTTTTTGTAATCTTAGGTATAGCTAAAGTCAAAAACTTAAAAAGGATTAAAATGAACTTGATAAAAGTTATATTATCATCGAATAAGTCAGGAGGAGGTGAAAAAATGAGTACGTTCTTAATTTTTTTAGCGGGAATTCTTTTTTTAGCCGGTGTCCTTTTTATCAAACCTCGTGCGAAGCAGGATAAGACTTGGAAAACCGTGACTGTTTGGGCCTTGTATGTTATTTTCTTTGTGATCGCTTGTATGGGAGTTTCCTTTGTTTACATCAATGCCAGTGTCGGACATGTCAAAGCAACAAGTACAGCTATATTCCTGTTTGGAGGGATTTCACTGATTCTGGCTGTCGTCTTAGCCCGTGTGTTAGGATTTATCGGTACAAAGAAAAAGGTCGAGTCATTACAGGCTTAGAGGAGGAAAATTAATGTCCGTAAATTCAGGAAATAAAAAAGAAGGACCAAAGCAAGAACTTTCAGTAAGCCGCCGCGGTTTTCTGAAAACCGGGGTAGCAGCTGCTGCGATGGGCGTCATGGGGGCGATTGCAGCGCCATCAAAGATGGCCAACGCAGCATCAGCCAGTTTAACTTATGCCCCCCCCGCCAAAGGACAATGGTCAAAATTGCGTCCTGAAGCAAGTTATGGCGGAGCAACTGTCCGTTATGCTGAAAATAACGATCAGTGGCTCGGGACAACGGAGCTTGTTTCAAAAGTGATTCAATCAAATGAGAAAGATGCTGGATTCGCTTTGGCTTATAGAGGAGTATTAGGCGAAAAAGCAAAATACGGATTTCTTACACAAGGCCAAAGATATCCTATGATGGCTTCATATTCAGCAGCAATTGCAGCACTCAGTCCATTAAAACTGCTCACTGGCGAGCCGAATAAAAATAAATTTGAAATTCCGGATCCGGAGCAAATGTCCCAGCACATTAAAGATTTTGCATATTATCTTCGATGCGACGAAGTGGGCATTGGTAATATGCCTGATTATGCTTATTACAAAAGTAACATGGAGCCCCCTTTAGGTGCTTATGCTTCCCACGCTGTTCCCCCTGAGACGCCAATGGGAGATGCTCCTATCAATGATAAGATGCCTTACGTTATTGTTATGGCTTGTGAGCAGCATTTGGAAACCAGTATGGCTTCAACAGGGTATGACGGTATTTCCGTTGTCCAATCGATGCGGGCTTACCATTCGGCGGCCCAAGCAGCGATCATCATGGCAAATTATATTAGACAGCTGGGTTATCATGCCAGAGCACAACATTTTGGGAACTATGAGGTTGTTATAACACCTTGTCTAATTGCCGCAGGAATGGGTGAACTCACCCGGACAGGGGACTCTGCTGCTCATCCCCGTATTGGTTTCCGCCATAAGGCTTCAGCAGTCACTACGGATTTACCTTTGGCAGTGGATAAACCGATTGATTTTGGCATGTTGGATTTCTGCAGAGTGTGCAAAAAGTGTGCGGATAACTGTCCTGCCCAAGCGATTACCTTTGATGATGATCCTATACCGCACAATGGTTACCTCCGTTGGAACACGGATTCCACGAAGTGTTCGGTATTCCGCTGTGCCAACGAAGAAGGTGTTAACTGCGGTAGATGTATTAAAGTATGTCCCTGGAATTCTAAAGAAGATTCATGGTTCCATGAAGCAGGACTGTGGATTGGCAGTAAAGGCGAGACAGCTTCAAAATTCCTTAAAGCAATCGACGATATGTTTGGTTACGGAACCGAAGATGTCACCAAATACCAATGGTGGCTCGAATGGCCGGAAAATTACAAGATTAAAATACCAACCTAATTGATATTTAAATTGTAAGTTTGTTTTTATAAGGGTGTCCCGAAAGTATCAGGAGAACTTTTGGGGCACCTTTTTTATGCAGCTCAGGATATAAGGCGTGTTTACAAAGACTATTTTAACTTAATGTAGATTTTTTGAAGATTGCATGGTACGATTATCTGAGAGAAGTTATCCTACGCTAACTTTGTTAATGCGTACGTAATGATTATCTCCGTATCATTTTATTTTGGAGAGGAAGTTATCGTATGAATGAGGTTATCAAAGATTACTGCATAATCCCAGATAATTTTTATCCTGTCAAAGGTCTTCAAAAATATGTCCACACGGGCGTAGTACGCAAATATCAAAAAGGAGAGTTTATTGTCCCAGCTGGAGAAAAAATTGACAGAGTCATTTATGTGGTTTCAGGAAAAGTAAGTTTAAACTTATTTGAAGACAAAAAACAAAAAATGATGTTTTATGCTTGCCGCCATTGTGTCCTTGATAATTTGTTTTCGTATCAAGTAATTCTTGGGAACATTGTCGCAGAAGAAAACAGTACGGTTTGTTTTTTCTCAAAAGAACAACTATATGAAATATTTAGAAAAGATGATGAAACACATGACGAATTCATTACAAATCTTACGTGCAAATGTAGTTTCTTTATGTATGTTGCCAAGGAGATGGACTTTTATAGTCCATCTGCCAGGGTTTTGAGACTAATCAATGAACTTTGCTTAACCAAAGGAAAGTTAGTTAATGATGTCTATAAAATAGATATTAAGTTAACACAGAAGATGATTTCAGAAATAACAGGTGTTCATTCGGTGACAGTCTGTAAAATTCTTGGATGGCTGAAGAAAGAGAAAATTATGCGGAAGACTTCGGATAAAATCATTATCTATGACTTGCAAAGGCTTAAAGATGCCATTGACATGAATCTGAAATATTATATGTAATGCCCCAAAAGGCTGCATAAAGGTTGCTAACAAACCCCATGATCAAAATAATTCATGGGGTTCTCTTTTTTTCCGGAAATAAACAAAAATTAACATCATAAATGCGAGATTTATAAATGATCTTGGAATTTAATTATTTTAAAAATCTTAAAAACTGCTAATATCCAAAATTGAAAAAGAATTAAAATAAACTTGATAAGTTATATTATCAATCGAATAAGTCAGGAGGGAGGTGAAAGAAATGAGTACATTCTTAATTTTTCTGGCAGGGATTCTTTTCTTAGCCGGTGTCCTTTTTATCAAACCTCGTGCGAAGCAGGATAAGACCTGGAAGACGGTAATTATTTGGACCTTATATGTTATTTTCTTTGTAATCGCTTGTATGGGTGTTTCTTTTGTTTACATTAATGCCAGTGTCGGGCATGTCAAAGCGACAAGCACAGCGATATTCCTGTTTGGGGGGATTTCGCTGGTTCTGGCTGTCGTCTTAGCCCGTGTATTAGGATTTATCGGTGCAAAGAAAAAGGTCAATGACTCATTACAGGCTTAAAGGAGGAAAATTAATGTCCGTAAATTCAGGTAATAAAGAAAAAGAACCCCGGCAGGAAGTTTCAGTAAGCCGTCGTGGTTTTCTGAAAACCGGGGTAGCCGCAGCAGCGATGGGCGTCATGGGGGCGATTGCAGCGCCATCCAAGATGGCCAACGCAGCATCAGCTAGTTTAAGCTATCAGCCCGCCAAAGGACAATGGTCGAAATTGCGTCCTGTTAACAACTATGGCGGTGCTTCAGTACGTTATGCTGAAATTAACGATCAACAGTTAGGTACATCCAAGATTGTTGGGCCAGTAATTCAAACAAACGAGAAAGACGCTGGATTTGCTTTAGCATTCAGAGGATTATTAGGCGATAAAGCAAAGTACGGAATAATGACACAAGGCAAAAGATATCCTATGGCGGCTTCTTTTCAAATACCGATGTCACCCCTCGCGGCAATGGTCAGTGGCAAGCCAAATCCAAACAAATTCGAGATTCCGGACCCGGAACAGATGTCCCAACATATTAAAGATTTCGGGTATTATCTTCGCTGCGACGAGGTGGGTATCGGCGTTATGCCTGATTACGCTTATTACAAAGGCACCCAGGCTCCGCCTTTAGGTGCTTATGTTTCCGGCGCTGTCCCATCTCAGACGCCAATGACAGATGTTCCTATCAAAGATAAATTACCTTACGTTATTTGTTTGGCAGTAGAGCAGCATTTAGAAACGAGTATGGCTTCTACAGGGTATGACGGTATTTCAGTTGTCCAATCAATGCGGTCCTACCATGCTGCTGCCAATGCGGCGGTCATCATGGCGAATTATATTCGCAGCCTGGGTTATAATGCCAGGGCACAGCATTATGTAAATTACGAGGTTGTTATAACACCTTGTCTAATCGCTGCCGGAATGGGCGAACTTACCCGAACAGGTGATTCTGCCGCCCATCCCCGTATAGGTTTCCGCCATAAATCTTCAGCAGTAACGACAGATTTGCCTTTGGTAGCGGATAAACCGATTGATTTTGGCATGCTGGATTTCTGCAGAGTATGTAAAAAGTGTGCGGATAACTGTCCTGCCCAAGCGATTACCTTTGATGATGATCCTATACCGCACAATGGCTATCTCCGTTGGAATACCGATTCTAAGAAGTGTGCAGTATTCCGTTGCGCTAATGATGAGGGTGTCAACTGCGGAAGATGTATCAAAGTATGTCCCTGGAATTCCAAGGAAGACTCCTGGTTCCATGAGGCCGGACTGTGGATTGGCAGTAAAGGCGAGACAGCTTCAACATTTCTTAAAACAATTGACGATATGTTTGGCTACGGAACCGAAGATCTTACCCAATATCAATGGTGGCTGGAGTGGCCGGAAAATTATAAATTTCAGATACCAGTTAAGTGATATTGCTTAATTTGTGATTTATTTTAAGAGGGTGTCCTGAAAGTACTAAAAACTTTTTGGGCATCTTTTTTATGCAGCGAACCTTCAAAAAAACCCTCCGGCACCGCATTGGGTTATCAGAATCCTTATTATATAGATAAGTACCAAGTATTCTACAAATCGCAACGCTTATAAGACGGATGCAACTAAATTATAATCCCTCAATCAATTTGCATATTTTAGTGACTGTTAATATTTGTGTGAATTATTTTATCATCATTAATACACTCTATGATTAAGACTGTATTTTTTCAAAAGGCACTTCAATATAACCTCTTCCAACATGGTGTAGTTATATTAAAAAGACAGTAATCTTATAAAGAGTAATAGAGTTACAAAATTTCTTATTTAAATTGTTAACATACGTTAATAATGTTGATTCCATATTTGGTATACGCTATGATTAAATTAGTCTATGCAAACAAATTATCCTAACTTGACATAAATTTTTTGGCATGATTAAATTTTTTAAGGGGTGAATGATTATGAAGGAAACGCTGAAAGAGCAACTTATCCCAGATTCTTTTCATCCTATAGAAAGATTGCAGAATTTTGTCCATATGGGGGTAGTCCGTAATTATCAAAAAGGTGAAACCGTTGTATTGCCTGGAGAAACGATAAATAGAATAATATATGTGCTTTCCGGCAAACTTACAGTAAATTTTCTTAATGATGACGGAAGGCAAAAATTAATGTACAAAGCCGGTAAATATTCCATCGTTGATCGACTATTTCCGTTAGAGAATTGTTTTGTTCATGTTATTTCAGAGGAAAAAAGTAAAATTTGTTTTTTTACCAAAGAGCAGCTTTTTACGATCTTTAAACAGGATGATGAAATGCTTAATGAATTTATTGTGAACTATTCATCAAAATGTTTTCATTTTATGAATGGATCAAAGGAGATGGCCCTTTACAATCCATCCGTTCGCGTTTTGCGATTGCTTCATGAATTATGCCTTACTGAAGGTAAAAAAGTTGATGATAACGTCTATGAAATAGATGTTAAAATATCTCAAAGGGCTATCTCGGAAATAACGGGTGTTCATTTTGTTACAATTTGCAGAGTATTTAGCTGGCTAAAAAAAGAGAATATTTTGCAAAAAACAACAAGTAAAATTATTATTAATGATTTAGAGAGGCTTAAAGAAATAATCAATGAGAACAGTAAAAACTAAACACCGGCAGCGGTGTTTTTTTAAATATTATAACGTAGAACTTAGTAAGGATTAATTTTTTTATGACTTCAGCTAGTTCTTAGCCTATGCTAAAAAAGGTTATTTAAGAAATTATTAGAATTTGCTTTGGGAACTCTTTTGCGGGGAGGGGACAAAAATGGAAAGGGTAATAAGCAATCACTATAGTATTCTGCCAGGTAATTTTTATCCGATTTTGAAACTATGTAATTATACGCATTTGGGGGTCATACGTAATTATCGCAAAGGAGATACGATTGTTTTGCCTGGAGAGATCATTAATAAAGTTGTCTTTGTGCTTTCAGGAAAATTGGGTATTAGCTTTATGAATGATGATGGAAGGCAAAAGTTTATGTTTTACGCTGACCCATTTACTTTTGCGGACCGATTATTTGCCATTGAGGAATGTTTTGTTCATGTTGTTTCAGAGGAAAGGAGTACGGTTTGCTTCTTCGATAAAGAACAACTTCTTAGTATATTCCAACAGGATAAAGAAGTTCTTATTGAATTTATTACCTGTTATGCATCCAAATGCACTTATTTTATGCGTGAATCTAAAGAAATGGCAATTTATAAACCATCGGTTCGGGTGTTAAGGTTGCTTTATGAACTCTGCCGTCAGAAGGGAAAAGAAGTTGACCAGGTTGACCATGTTTATGAGATTGATGAAAGAGTATCGCAGAAGGCGATATCTGAAATAACCGGTGTTCATTTTGTGACAATCTGCAAACTATTTCGCTATTTGAAAAAAGAGAATATTCTGAAGAAAAATTCAGGCAAGATCATCATTTATGATTTGCCTCGGTTACAAAATTTGATTGAAGAGTGGATGAAAACTTAAACACAGCCGAAAGATCACATTTTAGACTGTCGACAAAGTCATTGTCGGCATTTTTTTTTATTTAAACCATTATAAAAAAAATAAATTGTGATAGAAAAATTCTTATACTAGACTAAGTCTGGTTTTGTTAAATTTAATACAATGTTAATTAATCAAGATATTATTAACGAGAAGGTAAAAGGAGGTGTAAAACAATGAGTACTTTTTTAATTTTCTTAGCGGGTGTCCTTTTTTTAGCCGGTATCCTTTTTATCAAGCCGCGCGCTGCTAAAAATAAAATTTGGCAGACAGTGCTGGTATGGACTCTATTTGTCGTTTGGTATTTCATCACATGGATTGGAATTTCGTTTGTCTACATTAATGCCAGCGTAGGGCACGTCAAAGCGACAAGCACCGCAATCTTCTTATTTGGAGGAATTTCCGTGGTGCTGGCTATCATCTTAGCGCGTATCTTGGGATTTATCACGATGAAGAAAAAAGTAGACCATACGACACAAGCTTAAAGGAGGAGAACTGATGTCAGAAATTCCGGAAAAAAATAATAAAAAACCCAATCAGCAAACACGCTTAAGCCGACGGGGTTTTTTGAAGGCAAGTGCAGGGGCCGCTGCAACGGCCCTTGGCGTGGTGGGAGCAATTACAAGCTCGCCCGGAGTGGCAAACGCTGTAATTGATCTCGGGTATAGAAACTCATTATATAAACAAATGGATTATACACCAATAAAGGGCCAATGGTCAAAATTGAAGCCGAAAATGGATTACGGCGGTGCCTCAGTCCATTTTGTAGAACATAATGATCAATGGCTTGGAACATCTCAGATTATTGGAAAAGTAGAGAGAACGAATGAATCTGACGGTGGATTTCCATATGCAATTCGAGGATTGCTGGGAACGAAGTCCCAATATGGATTTGTTTCGCAGGCGATAAGATATCCTCTCGGGGATGCCTTGATGCTTCCAACGCAGGAAATAAGCAAACCAAATATTGTAAGTGGTACTCCGAAACCGGAAAAACTTCCGATTCCTGATCCGGAACAAATGTCTATGCATATCAAAGATCTTGCATATTATTTGAGAGCAGATGAAGTAGGGATCGGGAAGATGCCATCCTATGGCTACTACAAAGCCGTTATGGATCCGCCTGAAGGAGCCTATGCTGCCGGCATTGTTACCCTTGAAACCCCTTATGTAGATGTACCTGTTACGGAGTCAATGCCTTACGTTATTTGTGTTGCTGTGGAACAGCATTGGGAGACTTATGCGGCTTCAACGGGGTATGACGGAATTTCCCTTGAGCAGTCATTCCGCAGTTATCATGCGACAGCCAATATTTCTGTCGTCATGGCTCAATATATCCGCAACTTAGGCTATCATGCCAGGGCTCATCATTTTGGGAATTATGAAGCAGTTATGGGGCCTTTATTAATTGCGGCGGGTATGGGAGAGCTTACCCGTACGGGGGACTGTGTAGCGCATCCAAGAATGGGTTTCAGAAATAAAGTAGCCGCAGTTACGACAGATTTGCCTTTGGTACCGGATAAACCCCTTGACTTCGGCATGCTGGATTTCTGCAGGGTATGTAAAAAATGCGCCGAAACCTGCCCGAACCAAGCGATAACCTATGATGTGGATCCTGTTGAATTTAACGGCTATATGCGCTGGAATACCGATGCATATAAATGTGCGGCATTTAGAACCGGCAATGAGGAAGGCGTTAACTGCGGCAGATGTGTAAAAGTTTGTCCATGGAATTCCAAGGAAAAATCCTGGTTTCATGATCTCGGAATATGGATCGGCAGCAAGGGAGAGACAGCTTCATCACTGCTTAAAAATATTGATGACATGTTTGGTTACGGAACGGAAGAAATCACCCGATATAAGTGGTGGCTGGAATGGCCGGAAATGTATAAAATCAGAATACCGGCAGATAAGCAATAAATACTATTTTCTAAACAAGAAGCTGCTGCCAACAAATTTATGTTTGTTGGCAGCAGTTTCTTATATTTTAGGGCCTGTAAAATACTCAATCTGTTTCGGCTATAATCTGTCAAGATAAGATATGACCATTATGTTAACATTGATAAAAAATATTAGTAGCAACGAAGAAAATATTAACAGCCGATAATGCCTAACATTTAATAATGAGTACAATGAAGCGTGTAAGAGATACAATCCGTAAGATTAAAGGAGGTGAAAAAATGAGTACTTTGTTAATTTTCCTGGCTGGTATTCTTTTTTTAGCGGGGATTCTTTTTGTCAAACCCAGGGCCAAGCAAAATAAAACATGGCAAACCGTGGCCGTTTGGGTAACCTTTGTTGTTTGGTTTTTCATGACATGTATAGGGGTATCATTTGTTTACATTAATGCCAGTGTGGGACACGTCAAGGCTACAAGCACAGCTATCTTTCTATTTGGGGGAATCTCGGTAGTACTGGCCATCGTATTAGCCCGTATTTTAGGATTTATTGGTATGAAAAAGAAGGTCAACGAGTCTATAAAGGCTTGAGGGGAGGAAAATTGATGTCGGATCATTCCGAAAGTAAAAAGCTGCCTGGGCAGGTAAGCCGCCGCGGCTTTTTGAAAACTGGTGTGGCTGCAGCAGCTATGGGCGTAATGGGAGCGGTTGCAGCTCCATCGAAGATAGCAAACGCTACTGTAAGTACCCTAAACTATACGCCCGCAAAGGGAAAATGGTCAAAACTTCGTCCTGTAAATAACTATGG